>Ga0172368_10003375_pt1 | contig 19429 bp, 11 predicted proteins | sample Lak11m_FD_114540 | JGI IMG/M metagenome (GOLD analysis project Ga0172368, IMG submission 114540) | Freshwater microbial communities from Kabuno Bay, South-Kivu, Congo - kab_022012_11m | ecosystem: Environmental > Aquatic > Freshwater > Lake | place: Democratic Republic of the Congo: South-Kivu...
CAATAAGTTTGTCGCAAATTTGAATTTCATGAAGCACGAGAAGAAACTATTTGATGGGAAAACCCTGGCTATTTTATCCGGTGGCGGGGACACTCCTGCCATCAATTCCAGTATTGAAGCAGTCAGGAACCGTGCATCCCTGTTAGGATTCAAGGTATATGGAGTCCGCAACGGATGGAAAGGGATGCTGGGAGATGGGGATGTGGTAGATCTTACCAACCAGCCGTATGATGGCTGGTATGGAGGAACGGCTCTTCGCTCCAGCCGCACAAACCCATTCCCGTCAAAGAAGAATCCTGAAAACCGTGTTCCCCAGGTGCTCCGGAACCTTGAACGGTACAAGATCGATGTGCTTGTAACCATTGGAGGGGATGATACCAACGGGGCAGCCAGGCGGCTCTATGAAACGGAGGGAATCCCCGTGATCGGCTTCCCGAAAACCATTGACAACGACCTGCGGACCCGTACCATTCATCATTATAACGGAAAAAACATCGAAGCGGTGATATGCCCCGGCTTCCCGTCAGCCGCAAAGGCTGTGGCAGAGTTTGCAGCCAACATCAAGACAACCGCCGAGTCCCATTCCCGCATCATCGTGTTGGAGGTGATGGGACGCGATGCCGGCTGGCTGACCGGAACGGCTATGTTTGGCGGTGCCGGCCCTCTTGCCCTGATCCCGGAGGTGGAGGTGACAAGGGAGCGGAAAGAATTTTTCTTTGAAACCGTAAAGGAACAGTACATGCGTTCTCCCAAGAAGTGCCTGGTCATACCGGTATCCGAAGGGGTTCGCTGGTACGATGAAAAATCGGGGAAGGTGGATGTCGTCTATGCCAGCTCCGAAGTGGACGAATACGGCCATCCGCGTTTTGGCGGCATCAGCGGGGTGATCGCTTCTGAGATATCCGCCAGGCTGGGGATCGAAGCACGAGCGCAAATCACAGGGTATTACGCCAGGGCAGGTAACTGCAGGTTGTACGATCGCAGGTTAACGCAAACGCTGGCCGATAAGGTGGCCGATCTTTTGATCAGGGAGGAGTTTGGAATGATGCCGGTCATGAAAAACCTGGTACATTATGTCGAACTGGAAGAGTTCAATACCTCTGCCATCGATATGGGAAAGGTTGGCAACAAGCCTCTTTCCGACGACTATTTTGACGCCAACACGTTCTCATTTACGGATGCCTACAAAAACTTCCTCGGGATCGTGATGGAAAAACCCGAGTTTGACGACTTTCTGTACGACTTCCCGGTTGTCATACCCGATTGAAATTCTGCTTCTTCATTTTTTTTCCTCTGTTCTGAAAAAAATTTACCACGGAGATCACGGAGAAAACACAGCTTTCGTAGAGCAGTCAAACGGTTCGAAGATCGATTCATTTGTAGTTCAGAGGACTACCAGATGTATGGTGTTCCTGGATTTTTGTTCCAGGATGATGTTCCGGCCCGAAGTGATGCGTTGGATGGCTTTGTTGCTGTAGTGCCTTATCGTGTAAAGCTCCAGCCCTTCGTTGTACCTGATCTCAAACGATTTCTGCAACTCCCTGATCAGGGGCCTGATCTTTACCGGGTCGTTATCGGTGCATATGGAGAAACTGATGGCAGAGTTCTGCATCACGTTTGCTTTCACGTGAAGGTGGGCCAGGGCAGTAAAGATCTGGCTCAGGTTCTCCTCAACAATAAATGAGAAATCCCTGGGCATGATAGAGACCAGTACCTGGTTTTGTTTACGGATGAAAATGGGGATGTCAATTTTCCATTCCTGCATACTCTTTACCCGGGTACCCTCTTCTTCAGGATGCAGGAAACTTTTTACCAGGAGCGTGATGTTTGCATTCTCCAGGGGTTTGATGGTCTTGGGATGGACCACCGTGGCTCCGAAGTAGGCCAGTTCCACCGCTTCGTGGTAGGAGAGAATATCCAGTTTCTGAGGGTTATCAAACCATTTCGGATCGGCGTTCAGGATCCCTGGAACATCTTTCCATATGGTCACCTCTTTCACCCGCATGCAATATCCGAGTATGGCTGCTGTGAAGTCAGATCCCTCGCGCCCCAGGGTGGTGGGTCTTCCATCCGGGCCGGCGCCGATAAATCCCTGCGTGAGCCCGACTGCCCCTTTATGGTCCTGGAAGAGCGTGAAGAGTTGTTTCTGCACGGCATGCTGTGTCTTTCTCCAGTCAACCCCGGCATCCCTGAAGGAATTGTCGGTATGGATCAGTTTGCGTGCATCAAACAGTGTTACAGGAAATTTTGTTTCAATAAGATAATGGTATAGGATGGTAGTTGAAAAGATCTCGCCAAAACTGACGATCCGGTCATAACATTCGTCATAACCGGTTACCGGCTCCTGCTTCAGAAGGGTCCGAAATTCTTCGAATTTTCCTTCCAGTTCCGCCAGAAGAGCCTTCCCGGTCTCTTCCTCTGGAAACAGGTCTCTTGCCACATCCAGATGAAAATCCCTTAGTTTGTAAAAGCCCTCCACCATGGAAACAGAGTCCTTCTCCATGAAGGAATGAAGGATAAGTTCAAGAGCATTCGTGGTTTTCCCCATAGCCGAGATGACCAGCATCATTGACCTGCCTTTGTACAACTCAAGGATACGGGCAACATTGCGCACCCCACCAGCAGAATTAACTGATGCTCCCCCGAATTTTAAAACCTCGACGTTCATTTCTCGTTTATAAATCTCAAGTCCCAAGTCCCAAAATCCAAGATCCAAGTCCACAGTCATCAGTCTTCAGTCCGCAGTCTTCAGTCTTCAGTCTTCAGTCCGCAGCCTACTGCCAACTGCCTACAACCTACAACCTACAACCTACAACCTACAGCCTACAACCTACAGCCTATAGCCTACAACCTACAGCCCAGGCAGTCCACAAATGTAAGGAATTGTTGTAACTTTGCACCCCTTCCGTGATACACTTGTGAAAACCAGCGAAATAGCTTCTCTCTTCCTGCAGGACCCCCGGAATCAGTCACTTGCGGGAAGCCTGGGAAAAGGCAGCACCAGACGGATCCACCTGGAGGGACTCCTGGGGTCCTCCAAAGCATTTACCGTTGCAGTGCAGTTCCGGCTGACGCCCGCTATCCATTGTATCCTTTTGCCTGATAAGGAGAGAGCCGCGTATTTTCTGAATGACCTGGAACAGATCCTGGAAGAGAATGATAAAAAGCCTGACGAGAAACGGGTTTTATTTTTCCCCTCTTCCTACAAACGCGGGTATACAGCCGGAGTAAGGGACAACCAGGGCCTGCTGTTGCGGACGGAAGTGATGAACCGGTTACACCAGGGAGACAAGGAATTTATCCTTGTGAGCTATCCGGAGGCCATTGCCGAAAAAGTGGCTGACAGGAAGTTTTTCGAACAGCACACGTTGAAGCTGAAGCAGGGAGAAGCCGTCACACTGGAGTTCGTCCTTGACCTGCTGATAGAGTATGAATTTGAGCGCACCGATTTCGTACTGGAACCAGGCCAGTTCTCACTTCGCGGCGGGTTGATCGATGTTTACTCTTTCGGGGGAGATCATCCTTACCGGATAGAGTTTACCGGTGACAAAGCGGCTTCGATCCGTTCGTTCGACCCTGCCACTCAGCTCTCTTTAAGCACCCATAAGGAGATAACGATCGTGCCCGACATCCGGATCGATCCGGAGAAGCGGATCGATTATACGTCAATTTTCTCCTTTTTTCCTGCTCAGACGATCCTTTGGGCTGAAGAACTCGAGGTCATTGCGGATGACGTGAACCAAGCGGCAGTGAACGACCTGTTTGTCGGCCGGGAGGCCTTCCTTGAAGAGATACCGATCTTTCCGGTGATTGAATTCGGTCACCGGCCGCACTTTTCACCCGACCTGGATCTTGTCTTCCATACTTCACCTCAACCCTCCTTTAACAAGAATTTTGACCTGCTGATCACCCGGTTGCGAAAGCATTCCGAAGAAGGATACAGAAACATCCTGCTTTCTGACAATGCCAAACAGACCGAGCGGCTGATGTCGATCCTGGAAGACATTCAGGCCAAACAACAGGATCTGGAGCCGATTGAGTTCAGCTCCTTATGTTACTCCATTCATGAAGGATTTATTGACCACGACCTGAAAGCCGCTTTCTTCACCGATCACCAGATCTTCGAACGGCATCACAGGTTCAGGTTGCGCGATGGGTATGCCGGCAAAGAGGTGATGACCCTGAAAGAACTTTACAGCCTGAATCCGGGGGATTACGTAACACATATCGATCATGGGATCGGGGTGTATGACGGACTGGAAAAGATTGTAAACAACGGCAGGGAGCAGGAGGCGATCAGGCTCATCTACAAGAACCAGGACGTCCTCTACGTCAGTATCCACTCCCTTCACAGGATATCGAAATACGCAGGGAAAGAAGGAGCGGTACCGGCTCTGAACCGGCTAGGATCAGATGTATGGAAGAAGCTCAAAACCCGCACCAAACAACGGGTCAAGGATATTGCCAAAGATCTTATCAGGCTCTATGCGAAGCGAAAAGCTGCCCAGGGATTTGCCTGTGTGCCGGACACATACCTTCAGACCGAACTGGAAGCCTCGTTCATCTATGAGGATACACCCGATCAGATCAAAGCTACGCTGGATGTAAAAAAAGACATGGAAGCCTCCTTCCCCATGGATCGCCTGATCTGCGGAGATGTGGGCTTTGGGAAGACCGAGATTGCCATCAGGGCAGCTTTTAAAATGGTTGCCGAGAGCAAACAGGTGGCGGTTCTGGTTCCCACAACGATCCTGGCACTACAGCATTACAAAACCTTCTCCGAAAGGCTTAAGGATTTTCCATGCAACATCACCTACATCAACCGGTTTAAAAGCACCGGCGCACAAAGCAGGATACTCGCCGAGTTGAAAGCGGGGACACTGGATATCGTGATCGGAACGCATCGCTTGCTCAGCAAGGATATCCGATTTAAAGACCTGGGTCTGCTTGTCATTGATGAAGAGCAGAAATTCGGCGTAGCCGCCAAAGAGAGGATCAAGCAGCTGAGGGTTAACGTGGATACGCTTACCCTTACGGCCACACCTATCCCCCGGACGCTACAGTTCTCGCTGATGGGGGCACGTGACCTTTCCATCATCAACACGCCGCCTCCAAACCGTTTCCCGGTTCAGACGGAGATCCACCCGTTTAACGAGGAGGTGATCCGCGACGCCATACAGTATGAGGTCTCACGGGGCGGTCAGGTCTTTTTTGTCAACACCCGAGTACAGAATATTCTGGAAGTTGCTGGCATGATCCAGCGACTGGTTCCTGACATTCATGTTGCCGTGGCCCACGGGCAGATGGAGGGGGCAAAACTGGAACGGGTGATGATCGACTTTATTGAAGGGGATTATGATGTGCTGGTGGCTACCACGATCATCGAATCCGGGCTGGATATTCCTAATGTCAACACGATCATAATCAATGATGCCCATCACTACGGGCTGAGCGACCTTCACCAGCTTCGCGGCAGGGTAGGGCGTTCCAATAAAAAGGCTTTCTGCTACCTGCTGGCGCCGGCGATGTCGACACTCACCGATGAGGCAAGAAAACGTATGCGGGCCATCGAAGAGTTCGCCGACCTTGGCAGCGGATTCAACATCGCCATGAGGGACCTTGACATCCGGGGAGCCGGGAATATCCTGGGTGCCGAGCAAAGCGGCTTCATCTCCGAGGTAGGGTTTGATATGTATCAGAAGATCCTCAATGAGGCGATCCTGGAGTTGAAAGAACAGGAATTCAAAGACCTCTACCAGACTGATCATCCGGGAGAGGTTGTAAAAGAATGTGTCATCGAGACCGACCTGGAGATCCTGATCCCGGATCACTACATCACAAATATTACAGAACGGTTGAGTTTGTACAAAGAGCTTGACTCCATCGAAAAGGAGGAGGAGCTGAAGCAGTTCAGGAACAGGCTGGCAGACAGGTTCGGTCCTTTGCCATCTCAAACCGTGGAGTTGATACAGACCATCAGGCTGAGGTGGCTGGCCAGAAGCCTTGGGTTCGAAAAGCTGGTGCTTCGTAAAAGCAGGCTGGCGGCTTACTTTCCCTCTGATCCTCAATCATCGTTCTATCAGTCGGAACAATTTTCAGATTTCATTGAGTTTATCAAAACCAATCCGGCCTACTGTATCATGAAGCAGGAGCGCGACCGGCTCTCCCTGGTTTTCCGGGAGGTAAACGGGATTGAATCTGCCATTGAAAAACTCTCGCCACTGAAGAATTAACCGCAGAGGAAAACAAGGATGCCATAAAGCCGACTAAGAATGGTAGACCACTCTTTTGATCCCATCTTTTAGATGCCGAACATTAAAGTTGATCAATAAGCCAATAGGAGATCCGGATAATTTCAAATAGGTTAGGATCTGTGCCAGATGAATATCGGCTAACATTTCAACTGCTTTTATTTCAACAATAACGAGTTGTTCGACAAATAAATCGACTCTATACCCAGCATCCAATCGAATCTCCTGATAAACTAATGGCAGAGGTTTCTGTTTTTGCACTTTTAACCCTGTTTTTGAAATTTCATAGTAGAGACATTCTTCATAGGCACTTTCTAACAATCCCGGACCTAGTGAGGAATGAACCTTAAAGCAGCAATCAAGTACATTTTTAAAGATTTCTTCTTTCATGATGATTTACATTTGATATGATCCTTCTTCGCCTTCGTGGTGTCCTTCTTCGACTTCGCGGTAAAATAAATGATTAACCGCCAAGGCGAAGTAGGATACAGCATAGTCGACTAAGTAACAGATTACTATTAATCCGGTTTTATGAGAAAAGGTAAAAGGTTAACCAATTTTTTTTACTTTTGACTGATTGAACTAGTCTTATGGAGTTTTTTGTTCTTGGTGTTTTAATTCTGATCAATGGAATTTTCTCCATGTATGAGATTGCTCTTGTTTCCTGCCGCGAATCCAGGCTTCAGGAGAAAGCGGAAGAGGGAAGCAAGGGGGCGAAAATTGCCCTGGTGCAGTTGACAGAGATTGAAATTTTTATCTCTTCCATTCAGATAGCAATCACGCTGGCTGGCATCCTGTCAGGAGCATATGGCGGTGTGGCCATCACAGCCAAGATCCTGCCTTACCTTCAGGGACTACAAATGGATCCGGACCTTTTGTACCGGATATCGCTGGCTGTGGTTGTTACACTTGTGACCTATTTCACCCTGGTTTTCGGTGAAACAGTCCCCAAATCCATCGCTTTCAAACATCCGGAAGCGATCACAATAGCGCTGGCACCCTTTATGAAAGGGGTAGCCAGTACTCTGCATCCTTTTGTCTGGATCCTGAGTATATCAACAAAAGGGATTATGAAGATCTTCGGTGTGAGGAACGGCACTGAATATCATATTACGGAGGATGAACTGAAACTGATGATCCGGCAGAGTTCAGAACATGGCGTGATAGACAAGCATGAGTCAGAGATCATCAAGGATGTCTTCCGGTTTGGGAACAAGACAGCCTTCTCCATCATGACCCCACGGATCGACATCCGGTGGATCGACCAGTCGATGAACCTGGCAGATATCCTGGGTTTGATCAACGAAGTAGGATACTCGAAATATCCTGTCGGGGCTGGCTCCCTCGATCAGGTAAAGGGGATTCTTGTAGTCAAGGACCTGATCGGGATCCTTCACTCGGGCGACGCGCCGGATCTCTCGTCCATCCTTTCTGAACCGCTGTATGTACCAGAAAACATGCCGGCATCAGACATCCTGGAGAAATTCAGGGAACGGAAGATCCATATCGCCATTGTGGTGGATGAATACGGTACCGTAGAAGGCCTGATCACACTTCATGACCTGGTGGAGCATATCCTGGGTGACCTCCCCGACCTGACCGATAAAGAGCCTCCCGACTATGAAGAAAAACCTGACGGATCGTACATCATCAGCGGAAGCATGAACTTCTGGGAGTTGGCGGATATGCTGGAGATCCCCGACCTGGATGATGAAGAGTTTGAGGAGGAGGCGCGAAACTTCAGTACTGCCGGCGGATTGGCGATGTATACCCTTGGCACAATTCCTGAAGTTGAGGATCATTTCACATTTGGCGGCTACGACTTCACCGTCCTGGAGATGGATGGCAACCGGGTTGCAAGCCTTGCAGCCCATCCTGTGAAAAATCAACCAAATGACTGAAAGTTACTAACAATCGACGCTTCGGTATTTCCATCTCTTTTCACTTTTGTTACTTTTGTTTTTCACCCTCATGTTAAATCAAATTTTCATGTTATGAAGAAACTTTACATTTTAATCATTGTGTTGATCATGGCCGGGTTCGTTTCGGCCCAGGACTGTTCCGACCTGTTCATTTCGGAGTACCTGGAGGGATGGAACAACAACAAGGCCATTGAGATCTACAATCCGACTCCCAACATTATCACCTTTACGGATACCTACAGGTTGATCAGGTGGTCGAATGGCTCCACGATAGCCGATCAGGATATCCAGTACGTACTGCCTTTGGTAGGAGATATTCAGCCTTACCAGGCTCTTGTTATAATCCAGGATACTAACTTCCCGGGACAGGATACCATGGTTTGGGCAGGATTGCGGGCCAAAGGGGATTACCTTGCCCCTGCCGACTACAATGCAGGCACCCAGGGTTGCCGGGTAGTCTTCTGGAATGGTGACGACGCAATCTCTATTCAGAAATTCACCGGTGGAAACTGGGTGGATATCGACATTTTCGCGGAAATCGGCGTTCGTCCGCTGAACTGGCAGGGAACAACTACTCCTGCAGGCGCCTGGACCGATACACCACCTTACTGGCGGGGGGAAGGCGCATACCTGACACAGAATCAAAGTCTTATCCGGAAATCAACTGTGAAACACGGCATCAACAGGGCTACGATGAACACCTATGGGAATACCACCACCGGCGGCTATCCCAACAGTTTCAATGCATTTGCTGAGTACGACTCGTTGCCGGCAAACCTGTTCGACAGCCTTGGGATACATACATGTGAATGCAAGCCACTCGGACTGGAAGAAAACCAAAGCAACGGTCAGGTTAAGATCTTTCCAAATCCTGTGTCAGGAAATGTGGTTACAATCCATGCACCTGAAACCATTGAATCGATTGAATTTATGAACATGCTGGGACAACGTGTTTCCATCCTGAAACTTATCTCTAATACCAGGGAAGCCGTGATTGATATCACACCGGAAATGAGGAACAGCGTCCTCGTGGTCAAGGTTCATATGAGAAATTCCAGTGTATCTGCCCAGAAAATTGTTGTCAGGTAACAGGCATAGACGGCATGAGAATTTTTTCCATCCTTTTTATCGCTCTCTTTTTCCCGGAATTCATTCACGCTCAGTTCTTTACTATTAAAGGAACAGTGAAGGATGCTACTACAGGTGAAACCCTGATAGGGGCATCTGTTCTTTATCACCAGGGTAAAGGAGTGGTTTCAGATCTGGACGGACAATACGAACTGAACGTCCCGGCAGGAACCTACACTGTAAGAGTGTCGTATGTAGGCTACATTGAACAGGTTCAAACCGTGACTACCGCCAGGAAACCTGTTATCCTTGATTTCAACCTGAGAACCATGACACTCACCGAAGTGGAGGTTGTGGCAGATGTAGCACTGACCCGTGAAACACCGGTGGCTTTCTCAACGGTGAAACCTAAGATGATCCAGGAAGAACTTGCTTCACAGGATATTCCGATGATCCTCAACAAAACACCAGGAGCTTATGCCACCCAGCAGGGAGGTGGTGATGGGGATGCACGGATAAATATCCGGGGATTCAGTCAAAGGAACCTTGCTGTAATGATCGACGGGATCCCTGTCAACGACATGGAAAACGGGTGGGTCTACTGGTCGAACTGGTTCGGGCTGGATGCTGTAACACGGAATATCCAGGTACAGCGAGGACTTGGTGCGTCAAAACTTGCACTTCCCTCAGTTGGCGGGACCATGAACATCCTGTCCCAGGGGATTGAAACAAAACTGGGAGGAAGTATCAAACAGGAGGTGGGAAGTGATGGTTTCCTAAGGACAACGCTTGGCGTGACTACCGGACAACTGAAGCATGGGTGGGGAGTGACCCTTTCCGGATCATACAAGCAGGGAAAAGGCTGGGTTGATAATACCTGGACCAAAGGGTGGTTTTTTTATCTCAGGGTGGATAAGAGCCTGGGAAATCACTTGCTTACGTTCTCGGCTATGGGTGCACCTCAGAAACATGCTCAGCGGTCTTATAAAAAATCGATTTCTACATTTGATAAGGACTACGCGGCCAAACTTGGCGTGGATACTTCAGGCCTGGGTCCTTCGTTCGGCATCCGGTACAACCCTAACTGGGGTTACCTGAACCGCTGGCAATATGGATCTAACGGGGAGAAGATATACCAGGATGAGCCTGAGAAGCTGTCGCAGGCGATGAACTACTACTTTAAACCGCAGATCAGCATCCGCGACTTCTGGCGAATCCATGACAGATTTTACCTCTCCAACATTCTGTATGCTTCCTTCGGACAAGGGGGAGGAACAGGAACAGCAACATCCGATAAAAACGGTTCGCCGGGAAGTTCTACCCCGCCCCTCGATCCGATAACAGGCCAGGTGATGTTCCAGAACTTCTACGACGGCAACATGGAGGATACTACCGGTCGGTCGAGCAGCATCCTCCGAAGCAGCCGGAATGATCATTACTGGTTTGGACTGCTCTCTACATTCAACTGGGAGGTTACCGGGGAATGGACCGTTTCGGGCGGACTCGACCTGCGCACTTACCGCGGCGAGCATTTCCGTGAAGTATATGATCTCCTTGGAGGGTCTTACTTTCTCGACAACTCGAACAACAACAGACTCTGGAATCAGAAGATGTACGAAGGTGACAAAATTCAATACAACAACGACAGCAAAGTGCGGTGGGGCGGAGTGTTTTTGCAGGCTGAATTTAAACGGGAAAACTGGACTGCATTTCTGAACGTCACTACCGCACTTTCCGCCTACCAGAGAATAGATTATTTCCGAAATAAGGACCTTATTCTTGATAAAACTACCTACACCGAAGTTATTGGTTACGGTGATATTTTTTATTACAATGGATCACAGGATCTTATATATTCCTTTGGTAACGGAGATACGCACTATCAATCCAACGACACGACATATGTGATCAAACGTGCAGGATCCACTTATGACACACTATTTATCACGGATGCCACAGGCTATGATATCAACTCGCCTGAATCAAGGTATACACATACTTCCTGGAAAGTATTCCCCGGTTTTACGGCAAAAGGTGGTGTTAACTATAACGTTGACGAGCACAACAATGTATATATGAACGTTGGCTATCTCTCCCGTGCTCCCCGGTTTAACAATGTATTTGATACCGACAACAAAGAATTCCTTGATATTCGCAATGAACAGATTCAGGCATTCGAACTCGGATACAGCTATTATTCGAAAAAGATAGGATTCAGCATCAACGGGTACCTTACAAAGTGGAAGAACAAACCACTTGACAGTCCGATTTATGCCACGATTGATGATGATTCCTATCCGGTCAATATCAATGGCATCGATGCACGCCATTTGGGGGTCGAGGTGCAGTTCGGATGGAAGATCATCCCTTCGCTTCAATGGGACCAGGTGGTTGCCTGGGGAGACTGGCGGTGGACATCGGCCGATACAGCATTTATATACAGCGATGCCAATGTTCTGATAAAGAAGTTTTACTTCAACGCCAAAGGAGTTCATGTTGGCGACGCGGCGCAATTCCAGCTGATGGAGAGCCTGCGGTGGGAGATCATTAAACGGCTGTATGTCTCGGGGTCATTCACCCTCTTTGCCAAAAATTATTCCAACATGGATCCGGTAACCCTGAGTCCCGAATTCAACCCTAACTACCTGGACGAAGACGGCAAACCCAGAGATTCCTGGGAACTTCCTGTATATTATCTGGTTGACGTGAATGCCGGTTACCGGTTCATATTTAAGAATTTCAAACTGGATCTGCGGGGTTCCGTTCTGAACCTGCTCGATCAGAAATATATCAGTGATGCCCAGAATAACGACTCCTATTCCACCAGCAAAAAAGATTTTGATGCTGCATCTGCAGGTGTTTTCTTTGGATTGGGCAGAAGGTTTAACTTTTCAATCATGATAAGCTATTGAAAAGATTGACCGCGAAGGCGAAGAAGTACGTCACGAAGGAGAAGAAGGAAATCCTTTATGCGACTTTGTGAAATCCTTTGGCGACTTTTTGGTTAAATTGTGTACTAGTGAAGTTACAGGAACAACTATAATACGGTTAATTTAGTCATTTATAAACAGGATTGACAGAAAATGATGAAACATGTTTTATTTTTTTTAGGAGCATTCACATGTGTTTTGCAAACCGCACTGGCACAGAGCACGATTGCGGAGGCCAGGGCGATGCCGTTGGGTACTACGGTTACGGTGAAAGGCGTGATAACCAACGGGGCTGAGTTGGGCGCGATCAGGTACCTGCAGGATCCCACTGCCGGGATCGCGGCATACAGCTACTCGATGAGCGCCGTAAAAAGGGGCGACTCCGTTGAGGTGACCGGCGTACTGAAAAACTATAACTATCTTCTTGAGCTTGACCCGGTGAACTCGTTTACCATTCTCGACGAATTCCGGCCGTTACCCGCTCCCCAGGTGATCACTCCGAACCAGATGGGTGAAGCCTATGAAGGTGAGATCGTCAGAATAAACAATGTCCTTTTTTCAAATGCAGGAGGAACGTTTGCCGGTAACACAAACTATACTATAACGGCAGGAGGTGAGACGGCACAGATCAGGATCAACAACAGTTCACCGCTGGTGGGAGAGATCATTCCTTCCGGGGAGGTTGAACTGGTTGGGATCTGCTCGCAATTCTCCTATACCAGCGCATCCTCAGGATACCAGCTGCTTTTGAGGGATACAGAGGATATCATATCCGGAAGTTCGATCCATATTGTTTCCCCTGTCACCCAAACCAACATCACAACCACGGATTTTTTACTGAACTGGGAAACAGATATTGCGGGGACCACAGAACTTTTTTACGGGTTTACCCCGAACCTGGAGACCGGCCACCTGTCTGCTCCGGGGACAGGGACATCCCATTCGATTGACGTGACTTCCCTTGCTCCGTCTGACCTCGTTTATGTAAAAGTTTTCAGCGTAACGGGCCAGGATACAGCATTCGGACCGGTCAGGCCTTTTATCACCGAGTCGGTCTCAAGCGGCGATATCAAGGTCTATTTCACTGCGAGTGTGGATCACTCTGTTTCCACTGGAACGAATGCCATTTTCCTGGATGCATCAGCCGACGACACCATCATTCAGTATATCAACCGCGCCAAATATACCATTGATGTAGCCATCTACAATTTTACGGTAGAAGGCATCTCAAACATTGCCACCGCGCTGAATGCGGCATTTTATCGGGGAGTTACCGTCCGCGTAGTCACCGATGGCTCCACCGGCAACAGCGGGATCCCTGAGCTGACAGGCGGTATCAAAAAGATTGCCCGTCCGGCGGGCGACGGGATCATGCACGATAAGTTCATGATCATCGACGGGAAATCCACTGACCCGAACGATCCGATCGTGTGGACCGGTTCCTGCAACTGGACGGAATGGAACATCAACACCGACGACAACAACATGCTCTTCATACAGGATATGAGCCTGGCAAAAGTTTATATGCTTGAGTTTGAAGAGATGTGGGGTTCCATGACGAATGAGCCGGATCCTACCAACGCCAGATTTGGCATAGATAAAACCGACAACACGCCCCACGAGCTGATCATCTCAGGAAACAGGGTGGAAGTATGGTTCAGCCCTTCGGATGGGGTCAACAGCGTGATCATTGATCATATCAATAAATCGAATAACGACATAGAAGTGTATACTATGCTGATATACCGGACAGATATTGGCGAGGCACTGGTAGCCAGAGCAAATATCGGCATTAACACACGGGTGATAATTGACAGTGAAGGCACCAGCAGCCCTTCAGTGGTGGAAAGTTTGAAAAACGCCCTTGGAAACAAATTCAGGGAATTCGGTGAACCAGGAATGCTCCATAGCAAGGCGATGATCGTTGACCAGTCCAATCCCTCGTCTGATCCTTTTATCCTGACAGGTTCCCACAACTGGAGCAGTAGCGCCGACCAGAAAAATGATGAAAATACATTAGTGATCCATGATGCCGGTATTGTTAACCTTTTTTACCAGGAGTTCAGCGAACGGTATAAAAATGGTACCCCGGTGAACCAGCAGACAATCCTCAACCTGGGGCCCGACCAGGAGGTGTGTGCTGGCGCAGATGTGATCCTGGATGCCGGAAATTTCACTACCTATAACTGGTCAACGGGAGACCTCGGCCAAATTGCCACCATCGATTCTTCGGGTGTTGGTGTCGGAACCAAACTGGTCTGGTGCAGGGTAACTGATCAATACGGGACACAGTGGGATACGGTTTATATAACGTTCAAGGATTGTTCAGCGGTAAACGAAGGATCTGGCCCCCTAAGCCATCTGATGGTATTTCCCAACCCGTCTGACGGAAAATTCACCATTCAGTTGCAATCAGCGATGGACGGAACCATCTCGATCGAACTGATCTCCCATGAAGGCAGAAGCCTGTTATCATTGGAAAAAGAGGTCGTACATGACGGAAATACAATTCTTTTCGACCGGCAGGACCTTGCATATGGAATATATTTTCTGAGGATAAGATCAGGCAGTAGTTCTGTCACACGTAAAATAGTGATATCAGATTAACAGTGCCTGTTTCAGGACAATAGAGGGATTAGCTCTGCGTTAATAGAAAAACCATCAGCGAAAACAGAAAACCGTGACGGACAGGTTAGTCATCATTCCCACATACAACGAAAAGGAGAACATCGAGAATATCATTCGGAAGGTCTTCTCCCTGGAAAAGGAATTCAATATCCTTGTCATTGAAGATAATTCTCCTGACGGAACTGCCGCTATCGTCAGGAACCTGATGCCGGAGTTCCCCTCGCGTCTTTTTATCGAGGAGCGAAAAGGCAAACTCGGCCTGGGAACGGCATACATCCATGGATTCAAATGGGCGTTGAAGCATGGCTATGATTTCATTTTTGAGATGGATGCTGATTTCTCTCATAATCCCGAAGATCTGCTTCGGCTGTATGATACAGCAAAAAACCGGGGAGGCGACCTTGTGATCGGTTCAAGGTATATCACCGGTGTTAATGTAGTGAACTGGCCGATCGGACGGGTCCTTATGTCTTATTATGCATCCAGCTACGTTCGCCTGATAACACGGATGAAAGTGCGCGACACGACTGCCGGCTTCAAATGTTTCAGGAGTGAGGTGCTGAAAGCCATCGACCTTGATAAGATCTCGTTCATGGGATATGCATTCCAGATAGAGATGAAATACACCGCATGGAAGTTAGGATTCAACATCATCGAGATCCCGATCATTTTCACGGACAGAACAATGGGAACCTCTAAAATGAGCAAAGGCATCTTCAAGGAAGCTATCCTGGGTGTTATCAAGCTCAGGTGGAAAGGCATGTTTCATAAATATCAGAGAATGAATGGGTGACCGCCGGGGATTTCTTCTACAGAACGCAACGATTGTCAACGACGGCAAGATCTTTACCGGCGATGTGCTCGTTGAGGGGGAAAAGATCGTAAGCGTTACCCCTTCGGGCCATTTACCCTACCCCCGGCCCCTCCCCAACAAGGAAGGGGAGTTCCCGGCATCCCGGATCCCGGATCCCGGATCCCGGATACTTGTTATTGACGCCACGGGAAAATACCTGCTTCCCGGCATCATCGACGACCAGGTCCACTTCCGCGATCCGGGACTCACGGCTAAAGGGGACCTGTACACCGAAAGCAGGGCTGCTGTCGCAGGCGGGGTCACATCCTTCATGGATATGCCCAATACAGAGCCAAAGACCACCACGCTGAAACTTCTGGAAGAAAAATTTGACATCGCTGCCGGAAAGTCTTTGGCCAACTACACGTTCTTTTTCGGAGCCACCAACGACAACCTGAAAGAGCTGAGGGAATTAGATCCCCGGAACGTGTGCGGTGTGAAAGTCTTCCTGGGAGCATCCACCGGGAACATGCTGGTGAACCAGGAGAGTGCATTAAGGGGGATTTTCTCGCATAGCCCGGTGCTTATTGCCATCCATTCTGAGGATGAAGGGATTATCCAGGCCAACATCCGGATGTTCAGAGAAAAGTATGGAGAGGATGTCCCGATGGAGGCTCACCCGCTGATTCGTTCGGCAGAAGCCTGTTTACGGTCAACTTCCCGGGCGGTTGCTCTCGCCAGGGCGTGCGGCTCAAGACTGCATATTCTTCATCTATCAACCGGCTTGGAATTAGCTTTGCTTGACAACGGCTTGCCGCTGTCTGAGAAAAAAATTACCGGTGAAGTTTGTGTTCATCACCTCTGGTTCAACGATTCGGACTATCAACGGTTGGGTGCGAAGATCAAGTGGAATCCAGCTATTAAAACAAAAGAGGACCAGCAGGCCTTGCTGGAAGGAGTTCTGGATGGAACCATCGACCTGATTGCCACCGACCATGCGCCTCACCTGCCGGAAGAGAAGGCAAATCCATATTTCTCATGCCCATCCGGCGGGCCGCTGATACAGCACAGCCTTGTTGCCATGCTTGAGCTACATCTCAGGGGAAAGATCCCCCTGGAGATGATCGTCCGGAAGATGGCTCACAACCCGGCAGATCTGTTCCGCATCCGGGGAAGAGGATACATCCGTGAAGGATACTTTGCCGATCTTGTACTTGTGGATATGCAGGCTCCCTGGAAGGTGACACATGAAAATATTTTGTATAAGTGCGGGTGGTCCCCTTTTGAAGGAGACACATTCCGGTCATCAGTTGTTTCCACCTGGGTGAATGGCCACAGGGTTTATCACGAAGGGAATTTCGATGAAACACGAAAAGGCCAACGGCTTTTTTTCAGTTATCAATAGGATCAACTTTATATGAGGATATTTTCAACGGTGATTTTCAGGACAACCATACTGGCAATTCTCTTCCTGTCTCTTACCTCCTGTTCGCCAAAACAGAAGGTGGTGGAAGAGAGTTATCCCGACGGATCTCCAAGGCGTGAATGCGAATACCGGGGGAAAGGGGAGAAGCGGATATTGCTGAAAGAGACCTTCTATTATGCAAACGGCCAGGTTGAGATGACAGGCGCTTATAAAGACGGCGAGCGCCATGGATACTGGACGTATTATTACGAAAACGGCAATGTATGGAGTGAAGGTTCATACATCAGGGGCAAGAATGATGGGAAACGGCTGACCTATTATGAGAACGGCCGTCTGCGTTACGAAGCCTGGTACAAGGACAATGAACGGACAGGCATCTGGAAATTCTACGATCAGGCCGGAAACCTGATCAAAGAGGTCGATTATTTGAAATAGAATCTTATATCTCGCAGATCCACGCATATTCATTCGCAGATTCACACGGATTTCACCCAGTCTGGCCTCTTTCTGCGTAAATAAGCGGTAAATCAGCGAAAATCAGGGAGAAATTTTCTTTACTTGGAATTAATAATGCAGTGTGATATAAACCGGTAGGTGGTCGCTGTACCCACCCAGGTATCCGCGTTTGTAATCGTAACTTCTTAAAGGAACAGGTTCTTTCGCCCCGGCAGGATCAAGGATCCATGATGGATGGAAGATTTGTCCCTCGGGAGGAATGATGACAGGGTAATTGTTTCTCTTTCTGATCAGCAGGTTTCCCGAAACGATGATCTGATCAAAGAGGTCCCAGTCGCGGTACCACAATGTTCCCTGTCCCTCAGTGAACGGTTTGTAAAAGAGATTATACAATTCTCCCGGAACCGGTTTTTTCTCCACCGGCAACGCTTCCAATGCCAGGGAGACACTCTCATCCGATGGTTCATCGTTGAGGTCTCCCATGATGATGATCCTGGTTGAGGCATTTAAGGAGAAAAGGGAATCTACAACGTTCCGGAGTAGGGTTGCATTTTCAATGCGTTTCTGCCTCGTTTTTTCTTCTCCGCCTGACCGGGATTTCCAGTGATTTACAAACAAGTGAAGGGTGTCATTCGCAGGACCCAGAAGCTTAACGTAAAGAATACACCGGGTTTGGAATTCGGAAGAGGCGGCAAGCGGCTGATGGGAGATATACGTCATTTTGTCGGTTCTGTAAACCAGAGCCACATCAATCCCCCGGGGGTCTGAACCCTCTTCAAGGATGACCCTGTAGGGAGCCTGCCGGAGTGGCGTCAGGGTCACCATGTCTTTGAGCACACCGGTGTTTTCAACCTCCGTGAAACCAATAACAGCGGGTAGTTCAAAACTGTCGATGGCAACAATGACGTTCGCGAGGTTGTCCAACTTGTGCCGGTATCGTTCACCAGTCCATTCTTTTTCGGATCCGGGAAGAAACTCGTTGTCGTTCTTGTGCTTGTCATCGATGGTGTCGAAAAGGTTTTCGACATTATAGAAAACCACTTTCAACCGGGGTTTCTCCTTCTGGCAAAACCCGGAAGCGATAAAGGTGAACAGAAATAAAATACATAAATTTTTTTTGACCATGGATGGCGTATTTATCCAATAGAAAATAGAACACAGAATACACGGATAATACTGATTTTCACTGATAATTTGTGTGAATCAGTACAAATCTGTGTCATCTGTGTTCTAACATAGAGATTCAATTAATCTGTCACGATCACCAGGTACTTGGTTACACTCCAGAAAGCTTTCGGATCTGTGATCTGGAGAGCCTGTACCAGTTTCTTGTCGCCTGTAAGCTTGTACGAAGTGGATGGGTGGGAAGATAGAACCTCGGCTTTCTTGCTCAGCACAGGAATTTCGGTGGTTTTACGGATGTCGATCCGGGTAAAAGCATCTTTCTTGAAGTCGTCCATCAATACTTTGCCTTTAAGGACAGAACCTTTGATCACCTCTTTATCCTTCAGATCTTTGGCCGTTCCGATAACGTAATATGCCGTGTTGAGGGCGGTCGTTTGCTGATCGATGGTTTCGCTTTGGCTTGAAATCTGGTCCGATTGGGATTTGACAGTCTGTGATAGATTGTCGATCATCAGGTTGGCTTCTTCAATGTTGATGTTCATGCGGGCCAGTTTCTCGCGGAGCTCCTCGATCTCAGCGTTTTTCAGCGTGATCTCTTTATTAACCCGGTCCACGAGTTTCTGGAGTTCATCCACCTGAAGGTTGGAATTCCTGATTTTCTTCTGAAGGGCATTCAGGGTTTCCTTGTTTTTCAACATCAGGGAGTAGATCGTCATGATGTCGGTTTTGATCTGTTCCTTTGCTGAAACTTTGAGTTCGCCTCCGCGATCAGTGCTCAGTGCAATGATGTTCTCTTTCATTTTGATTGTATCCAGCGTGCTCTGGATATC
>Ga0172368_10003377_pt1 | contig 19425 bp, 17 predicted proteins | sample Lak11m_FD_114540 | JGI IMG/M metagenome (GOLD analysis project Ga0172368, IMG submission 114540) | Freshwater microbial communities from Kabuno Bay, South-Kivu, Congo - kab_022012_11m | ecosystem: Environmental > Aquatic > Freshwater > Lake | place: Democratic Republic of the Congo: South-Kivu...
AGATTAAATATCCCTATAGCCCCCCCGAAGACTACGGGGTTGATAGGTCGCAGATGTAAGTGCAGTGATGCATTGAGTCGAGCGATACTAATGGGCGATTGTGATTATTTTTATACATTCGGAGATCCTTTACTTTGACTAGTGATTGGTGTAAGAAATATGTTATATATGAATTTGAGCCTGATTTAGGGCGGAAATGATATTTGAAATAAAAGGTAATATCTTGGTAGTTTCAGAGGTTGGGGTACACCTGTTCCCATCTCGAACACAGAAGTTAAGCCGACCTTCGCCGATGATACTATAGCTTGCCTATGGGAAAGTAGGGCGCTGCCAAGATATTGCTTTTTATTTTTCTACCGTAGTTGTAGTGCCGACTAGATCCGGATTATCCGGTTTTTCTCGTTGGCGATCAGATTGTACGGCTGTGTCAGCCAAATCTTTTAGTTTTGCGCTTCTTGAGAGGACTGGATTATAGATGTTGTAGAAAAGTTCTATTATTTCTTGTGTGTTTAATTGTTCGGCTTTTAGCCCACAACCTTCTAAACCTGATTTTACGGTGTTTACTCTGCTAAGCAGATTTTTTTTCAGATTTTGGAATTCACTATGACGTTGTTTGATATCTGAATATGATTCTTTTTCACCGAATAGTCTGTTGAAAAAGGTTTGGAAACTTGAAATTCCTCCTTCTTCCATCGGAGTTCTTCCAGGGTTGTAGGGGATTATTACGTAAAATTCCTTTTCCATGATGTCTGCGTAGTCTACTAATTTCTTTATGTACTGTGCATATTCGTATGTTTGTTCTTGAAGAAGTTTGTTCTCTTGTTTTTCGCCAAGTTCTTTTACTTGTTCGATGTAATTGTCTATATCAAGTTTTTTTGAGCGCACTACTATTTGGATTGGAAATTCTAATGCATTCAAAAATGATTGATATCCGCTTATGATAGAGTTTTGTTCTTCTTCTGATTTTAAATTGAAGTTGATACTTGTTGTTTTCAAAACTGCTCGAACTCCTCCGTTTTTAAGCACAAGTACATTGTCGCGTATTTCTCCGATACGAAGATTGGCTTGAGTACTTGATGAGGCATTTTCTCTGTTTTTTTGTCCCGGTGCTATTGATGTAATTGGATCCATGTTTTTTTTAAATTATTTTTGAGTTATTAGTTCGTTTAAGCCTTTTTTCTTTTCTTCGGCTGAAAGTTCTTTTGTCTCTTCGAGGTCTTCTGTCTGCGATGTTTCGCTTGTTTCAAGTCCTCCGTGAGTATCAAGTACGTGAGAAAGTTCTTTTAGTGATTCTATTTTTGCTCCCATTTTTGTGGCGATTTCTTTTTTCTTTTTTGCTTTGTATGGAGTTTCAAAAGGTGAAATAAATGGGTATCCACTGCCTTGAATCCAAATCCTTTTTTTAGGTAAAAAATTAAATTCGATATATGCCATCAAAAATGTAAGGAAATCCAAATTGTGAATTTTTAAAAATGCGAATGCTATTGTAATTCCGACGACGATTACGACTGGTGGAAGCCAAATAACCATCGGGTAGCTTTTTGCTAAAAGCATATATATTGCATATGCGATACCACCGCCGACTCCCAAAATTGCTAATTGTCTGAGCGTTAGTGGCCCGATAATTGTGTCTTCTCTTTGTACGTCCTGAGGGACTTTGTATTGCATTTTTGTTTTTTTATTTCTCTCTATTCTATCATAAAAGGGGTGGAATTGCAAACCTCTTGCAGGTATAATCTTGCAGCTTATGAATATTCGAAATTTTTGTATTATTGCGCATATAGATCATGGGAAGTCGACTCTTGCTGATAGATTTCTTGAGATCACGAAAACGATTGAAAAACGTGATATGAAGCATGGGCAAATGTTGGATACGATGGAGCTTGAGCAGGAAAGAGGAATTACGATCAAACTTCAGCCTGTTCGAATGGAATGGGAAAAGGATGGAGAAAAGTATATTTTGAACTTGATAGATACTCCTGGACATGTGGATTTTTCATATGAGGTCTCGAGGAGTTTGGCGGCTTGTGAAGGCGCGATTTTGGTTGTTGATGCGACTCAAGGAATTGAGGCTCAGACATTGGCAAATTGTTATATGGCTCTTGATCATGGACTTGAGATAATTCCTGTTTTAAATAAAATTGATCTTCCTTCTGCTGATGTTGAAATGAGGGCGAAGGAAATTGAGGATGTTTTGGGGATTTCTAGAGATGAAATTATTGCAGTTTCTGCGAAAGAGGGGACTAATGTGGAAAAAGTTTTGGATAGAGTTATTGAAAAAATTCCTGAGCCAAAGCCATTTAATGTAGGTGATGAATTTAAGGCACTTATTTTTGATTCAGTTTATGACACTTACAAAGGTGTTGTGACTTACGTGAGAGTGAATAGTGGGGAAGTGAAAAAAGGGGATAAGGTGTATTTTGTGAATACGAAAACACATATTGAGGTGCTTGAGATTGGCCATTTTAAGCCAAAATATAAGCCTTGTCAGATTCTTCGTGCCGGAGAAGTTGGATATATTGTTACTGGAGTGAGAAGTGTGCGTGAGGCTAGAGTTGGAGATACGGTTTGGGCTCCTGGAGCGACGAGAATGGAGATTGATCAAGCTGTTCCACTTCCTGGATATAGCATTGTTCGTCCTTTTGTTTTTGCCGGTGTTTTTTGTACTGATACAGATGAATATCCGATGTTGCGTGAAGCGCTTGATAGACTTCAGTTAAACGATAGTTCTCTTTCTTATGTGCCTGAACAATCAGGTGCGCTTGGATCTGGGTTTAGATGTGGATTTTTGGGGCTTTTGCATATGGATATTGTGCAGGAAAGGCTTGAACGTGAATATAACCTCGATTTGATTGTTACGGCGCCGAGTGTTTCTTATTTTGCGGTTGTTGGGAAGGAAGAGATTTTTGTGTCATCTCCGGGAGAACTTCCTGATCCTTCTCAAATAGATGGGATAAAAGAGCCTTGGGTCAAAGTCGAGATTTTAACTCCGAAGGATTATGTCGGTAGTATTATGACCCTTTGTACAGACAAAAGAGGTGAGTTCAAAAATATGCAATATTTGAGTTTATCCAGAGTTTTGGTTGTTTTTGAATTGCCCTTAGCATCTATTGTGATAGATTTTTATGACAGTTTGAAAAGCATGACAAGTGGATATGCTTCAATGAATTATGAGCATTTGGATTTTAGAATTGGAAATTTGGTGAAATTGGATTTTCTTATTGCCGGAGAAAAAGTTGATGCACTTTCTTTGATTGTGCATAGAGGTGATGCGGAATATGTTGGAAGAGATATGACAAAAAAATTGAAAGATCTTATTCCTCGTGAACAATTTGTGATCCCGATTCAGGCTGCAATTGGCGCGAAAGTCGTTGCACGTGAAACTATTTCCGGTTTTAGAAAAGATGTTACGGGTGGACTTTATGGAGGGGATTATAGTCGAAAAAGAAAACTTCTTGAAAAACAAAAGAAAGGTAAAAAACGTATGAAATTGATGGGGAAAGTGAATCTTACTCAGGAAGCGTTTTTGGCGGTGTTGAAGAAAAATTAGGACGTTTGCAGGAAAGTTATAGGAATATGTATACTTATTGGTGTTATGAAGACTTTTGGAAAAATTTTGGGATTGATTGTTTTGTTTTTCACTCCGTATGTGAGTTTTTTTGAGTGGAAGGTTGATAGGTTTTTTACTGGTGTTAAATCGACGGATAGATTGTCTGACATAAAAGGCGATTTGCTTTATTTGATGCGAGAAAATTTGATCGTTGTGAATATTTGGATGGAGAAAAAATTCAAGGGATATGAGTATTTATCGAAATCAAAAAGACGACAAATGTATGAAAATGCACAGAAAATTTCTGAAAAATTTTTGAAGTTTTGTGAGATAAATAAAATTGATGAAAATTTTGTTCGACAAGAAATAAAAGAAAAAGATCTTACTTATCCGGAAGGTGGTACTGAAAAAATTGTTTTTTTGCGGAAAATTGCGGAATTTTTGCAACCTGAAAATCTTTATCATTACATTGAAACTTCAAGTTTTGGGAAACTTTTAAATGATCCAGAAAAAGAAAAACTTGAGGGGGATTGTAATCAAATTGTTACACTGTATGCTTATCTTTTTTCCCTTAAATACGACATAAATGAACTTAATATAAAACTTCTTCTCGAACATGTTTGTTTGCATTTTCGCAATATCGATATCGAGGCAACGAATGGAACTTTTACAAGATATCGTGAGTCGACGGATGTGCTTCCGGTGACTGAAATTATTGCTACAAATATGCTTGATATTCCGGATTTCCGTGAGGAGGCTGTGACGATAACTCCACGTGTTATGGTGAAAAGTGCGCAATTGGCTTATGCGACGAGTAGTCTTCGTAGTTTGGTCGAAAAAAATCTTCATGTTGCTTATGAAAATCTTGGAAATAGCGCTTACAATGCGAGTGATTTTAATGCGGCAATATTTTATTTTGAAAAAGCGGGGGACGGTGAAATGTTAAAATCTTGTTATGGAAAAGAATACAATTCTCTTGTTGCTACTGTGTCTTCTGTGAAAACGGTGGAAGATGCGAAAAAATATAAATCCACTTACGAGAGAATGTTGTTTTTGGCACAGAAGATGGGGGATGGTGGACTTGAGGGAGAAATGAGGAAAATTTTGGGACAGATGTAGGATTTCGTTATTATTATCTAGTTTAGCTGAGGTTGTCTGCTTGGCATATTTGTGTTATAATATTGCAAAGTTTTAATCAAATAATTGTTTTTTATGACTAATGGTAAAGGTGGTGAAACTTCGGCAAATGATGTAATTGCTGCATTGGATGGATTTGTTTCTTTGGCCCAGCCAGTTGAGGAAACTGCGGTGATTGAGCTTTTACATTCTGCTAAGGTTACTCCTAATCAACTGAAACATGTTTTGCAGCTTTGCGAGCGTGGTAAGCAAATGTGTTTGTCGCATCACGTTGAAGCTGGATCATATGTTGCGATTATTGAGTATGTTCGTATGCGTTTAGGAAATCATATTTCATAGTAATTTATGTTACGTATTAACACACCAGAATTGCTTAAAGAAGATGCCCTTGATGGCGTTCCTGTCACGGATGAGGATGTTCGTGTCGTTCTCGAAATGGAAGGAATTGTTCCACGTGCAGGAGAGGATGTTTTTTATGCGGCGGATGATGTCCAAGAAGGTGAAGCGGAATTGATTGCTCCAGTTCGTGATAGAGTTACTCACGTTCTTGATCAAATTGGTTTTACTGTTTTTGCTCAGCCTCAAAATGCATCTTCTAGTATTGGGACTTGGAAACCTCTTACTGATCCGACGATGGTTTTTAAGCATACAAAAGGTTTTAATCCTCATCGTTTTGATGTTCCTGCTCATCCAAATTTGGCGGCAGAGAGGATTTTCCCTCTGTATAATTTGAAGGGAAGACATCTTCAGGAAGCTCTTACTGTTGCGCCTTCTAGGCAGGGTGTCCTTACTCTTGATGAGATGAAATATACTTTGTCATTACAAAATCGTTTGAAGGTTCTTCTTGATGCTCTTCGTGGAAGTAATGCGGAACTTTTTCCTAGAGGAATTCATCATTCTGATGTTAAACCGCCGAATATTTTTGTTAATGAAAATGATGGTGGTGTTTCCGGAGAACTTTTTGATTTTGAAGGAGCTGGTGGTGGTGGAGTTAAATCCCCACTTTATTCTCCTGAAACTTATTTCGGGAATCATACTTCTCGTTTGAATGTTGGGCATGATGTTTTTTCTTATGGAATTTCTATGCTTGAAATTTTATCTTCTGATGATGCCGTGATTAGTTTTCATAATGCATGGCAAAAAAGAAGAGAGTTAATTCATCGTTTCGCTACGGATTCGGTTTCTTCTGATTCTACTAAGATGTTAGCGCTTTATTATAATGGTTTTTCTACCGTCTTTAGGGACTTTTGTACTAGGAATGCGATTCCTGAACAGGTAAGTGTCGTGATTTTGGAAATGCTTGATCCTAGAGTTGGAGATATGTTAAATATTCCTTCTATGATTTCTCGTATCGAAGCGTTTTATAAAATTCCAAGACTTAGATTACGATAATGATTCTAAAAGTTTTTCTGCTGTTTTGGCCCATGTGAAGTTTTTTGAATATTCTTGAGATTTTTGAATAATGGAGTTTTTTTCTTCAGGATTATTTATGAGATTTAAAATATGTTTTTTTAAAATTTCTTTGTCGTTTGGTTCAAACATTAGTGCGTAATTCTCAAAAATTTCTTTCAAACTTCCACCGGTTGAACAAATTACCGGAATTCCGTAACTCATCGCTTCCAGTGGTGGTAAGCCAAAACCTTCGTATATAGAAGGATAGATGAATATTTCGGCATTTTTGTATAATGATGCTTTTTGTTCTTCTGTAACATATCTTGTGAGAATAATTTCTTTTTCATGTTTTTTTATACGTTCTAAAAGTGCTGTTATTTTCCATCCTATTTCTCCCGCTAAAACAAGTGAGTGTGGTAAATTATATTCTTTTTTTAATTCTAAGAATGCGTCTATCAATGTGTCCAAATTTTTGCGTGGTTCTATTGTTCCGAGATAGAGAATGTATGGAGATTTGACTTGCGGTAAGCCTGTTTCTTTAGGTTCTTTTGCTTCAAGATTTGGTGGATTTACTCCTTGAAGAATTACTTCTATTTCTGTTGAAGTTTTGTATAAATTTAAAATATCTCGTTTTGTGTTTTCTGATGGAGTAATTATCAGGTTTGCATTTTTGATGATTTTTCCGAGTAAAAGTTTGTGAATTATTGTGCTTTTTTTTATGTGGAAATTTGGAAAAATTATTGGAGTTAGATCATGGATTATTGTTACTCTTTTTATATTTTTTGGAATATTGAATGGGCCGATGTGACAGGGCTCAAGCACTATATCCGGTTTTAGTTGTTTTATGAGTTTCGGGATTTTGAAAAATTTTCTGTAAGTTTCTTTTCCAAATCCTTTTTCACTTGGGATGATGTAATTTTCCGTGTCTTTGAAAAAAACATTTTCTCTTTGATGTATGAAAGTATATTTATTTTTGTTGTCTATTTTTAAAAAACTTTCTATTAAATTTTTTGTATAATGGTGAATCCCCGCGTTTTGATTGTCTATCACGTCGGCAATAATACATATGTGCATATTGTAATTCTCGCTCATTTGTGCTAAAATATCCAGATATAAATGAATCAAAAGTGGAAGAAAACAAAAATCAAAAACAATTAGAAAAAGAGGCTCAAACGGCCTTGATAAAGCCGTCAAATGAAGTTTTGGTGGACCAATCGAAATCTATTACTTCAGAAGATGTTTTTGAATATGCAGAAACTAAAGGTTCGAAAATTGCGAAATATTCGTTTTATTCTGTCTTTGTTGGTGCGTTTGTTTGGATTGGATTTAATCTTTTCTTCCAGCAACCAGCGAGTTTTTTCTTGGGTTTTTTAAAGCTCTTTAGTGGGCCTGTGAAAGAAACAACTAAGATGACTGAACTTCGAGTCATGTTGCCGTACGAGGAGGTTTCTTTTGAGCCTACAAAGGCTGATCCACTTGTCGCTACTCGTCTTGAAAACACATATGATTCGCTTGTTCGGCCTGATCGAGATCTTAGAATGAAGCCTGCTCTTGCGCTTTCTTGGGGTGTTATGGGTGACAAAATATGGGAATTTAATTTGCGTCCAAATGTTGTTTTTCAGGATGGTTCTGCGTTTAGTTCGCAAGATGTAGTCGCAAGTTTGAATAGAGCTATTGAATATAAAGATTCTGAACTAAAAGATGTTTTGAAAAATATTGATAAGGTTGAGATTGTGGATGATTTGACGATAAAAATTATCACAAAAGTTCCTGATCCTATGCTTTTGAATGAGCTTGCAAGTGTGCTTATTATTCCTTCTGAATATGAGAAAAAAGATATCGAAACTCCTATTGGAACTGGACCTTATGCTTTTGAAAAAGTTTATCCACAGGATCGAGTCGTCTATAAAAGATTTGATAAATACTGGGGAGATAAGCCAAAATTTGAGACTGTTTCTCTGTATGGGCGAAGTGATCTTTCTGAAAGAGGAAATATGCTTTTGAATGGGAGTGTAGATTTGCTTACTTTTGTTCCTTTCGATGCGCTACAAACTTTCAAGGATCGTAATTTTAAAGTTGTGAGTGTTCCTACACTTGAAGTTCAGTTTTTATTGTTCAATGTGAAATCAAAATTTTTACAAAGTATAGAAAATAGAAATGCTATTCGTCTTGCGATCGATACGAATGCGTTGGCTGAGGCGCTAAAGGGCTCTGCGCAGGCAATTGATCAATATGCAAGTAACGGAGTTTTTGGATTTAATCCAAGTATTTCGATGCGAAAATATGATCTGAAAATTTCTAAAGAAACTATCTCAAAACTTGGACTTGATGGCATTACTTTGACGATGAGTTTGCCTGATGGACTTCAATATATCGGTGATTATGTTAAACAAAATCTTGGTGACGCAGGAATAAATGTTTTGATTTCTTATCATGATACTTTTGAAAAATTTATGGAAAGTGTTAATAGTGGAAATGCTGATTTGTATTTTTTTGGATATCAATCCAGTTTTGGAGATGCAAATGATTTCATGAAAGATATAGCTTACAGCAAAGCACAATTCAATTATGGAAAATATGAAAATCCGACTGTCGATCAATTAATTTTGTCTGCATCCACAGAAATGGATCCGCTAAAAAGACGAATATTTTTGCAAGATGCGATGAAACTTTTGGTTGAAACTGATCCTATCGGAGTGCCTTTGATTGAATATGAAGCGTTTTATTCTTTCTCGGATAATATTGATTATGAGCCTAGAATCGATGAAGGTCTTTATTTTGATGACGTAATTGTAAAATGAAAATATCTATTCGAAATAAACTGATTCTCGCGATTTCATTCCTCATTATAGTGTTGTTTTCGATTGCGGGAATGCTTTTTATCAATGAGAAAAAAGTTGAACTTGCGAATGATATTTATACAAATGCGTTGGCGTTTTCGAGGCTTACTGCTACAACTGTGGCTTATGATTATGACTTATATCTCGCACAAAATGGATTTGTTTATTTTAATAGAGAAATAAAATCTATCTTTGATCAAAATGCGGATGTTTCTGTGATAAAAGTTTTAAATTTTTCAGGAGAGATTTTGTATGATTCTTCTGTTGATACTGATAAAAAATATGAAGGTGAAAAACGTGTTATGAAAGATTTAGATCTTATAGATCAGCTAAAGTCTGAAGCAATTTCTGTTAAAACTTTAGAGGGAAAAGCTGTTTATTTGAAACAAAATAAATCTGGAAATTTTGATTTTGTGGATAAATTTGAGAAACCAGTTTTGGCTTTGGAGAAGGGGACTATGGTCGATTATTTTGTGGTTCCTGCGACTGAAAAATATTCAATTTTTTATAAGATTGATTATAAGCATTTGGATGAAAGGATCGCGATAATGGTGAAAAGAATCGTATATTTGGTTCTTTTTGGTATCATGATGGGAATGATTATGTCCTTTATCATGTCTCTTCAGGTGACAAGATCTGTGAAAAAACTCGTGACCGGTGCGGAAGGGATTTCTCGTGGTGATTTCACGACACAAGTAAATATTGACAGTGGTGATGAACTTGGATTTTTGGGTAAGGCCTTCAATAAAATGGCCGTGGATCTTGGTGCAAGTGTCGAGGCGAAAGTTTATAAGGAACGTGTTACGAGAGAGCTTGAACTTGCGACTCAGATTCAGGACAGACTTATCCCAGATGACAATCAAATTCCTAACTTTGCAGATCTTGATATTTCCGGAGGGCTTATTCCTGCGTCAGAAATTGGAGGAGATATTTATGATTTTATAAAAGTCAGTGATGATAGATTATTGATGTATCTTGGAGATGTTACCGGACATGGAGTGCCTGCGGGAATTGTGAGTTCGATCGCGAATGCACTTTTCTTTGGTTATGCTGATCAAGAAAATATTAAACAAGTTGTCGTAGATGTGAATAGAGTTTTAAAGGCCAAGACAATGCCTACGATGTTTTTGACGCTTTGTTTTGCGCAGTGGCAAGTTTCTACGAAGAAATTTTCTTATGTAAATGCTGGACATGAGCAACTTATTCATTATGTCTCGAAGGATCAAAGGGTCGATGTAAAGCCATCTGGGGGAATTGCGCTTGGTATGGTTCCGGATGTTTCAAATATCGTAAAAACTGAGGAACTGGCTTTGGATAGTGGAGATTTTGTTGTGATTTATAGCGATGGAATCCCTGAATCTTGGAGAAATGAAAAAGAAATTTATGGAATGGAAAGGTTGCAGGAAGCTGTAAATAAATTTTCAAAACTTCCAACAGCAAAAGAAATAAAAGAGGCGATTTTGGTTGACGTAAAAGCATTTGCAAATGGCTACAAGCAAATGGATGATATTACGATAGTTGTGATAAAGAGGCGCTAGTCTGCGAAAGCGTATTCTCCGTCGGTACCTAGGTGTACGGTAAGTTCCTGAGGTTTTTGGTTTTGTCTTTGCTGTACTTCTTCAAGTAGGGCTCGAATGCTTCCTATTGGTGTGGCCTTGGATCTGCTTTGAGTCGCTGTTGCTATTGAGACTGATGTTGTTATTGGAATTGCGCCTTGTTTTGGAATTGTTACTGTTTGAATTGCTCCATTATATCTACCTGAAAATTTTACTTCTAACTTTTCATTATTGATTGGAAGAATTGTTAATTCTGTTCGTCCTCCTAGCGTATCGATTGCTCTGGTTTGTATTGTTTTTGCTAAAATTCCTGATTCGGCTAAAGGGGCAAGTGGATATGTTGAGAAATCTGTAGGTTGTTCGCCTGTTTCTGGTCTTGTGTCTGTTTGTTGTTGTAATTCTGTCATATAAAATTTTTACCTTTTTTAAGAGGCATAATTTTATATGGGAAAGTGATTTTTGTCTATAGTTTTATGCCTGGAACTGGGAACTTCAAGCACATCGTTTTCACTTCTTCTTTGATTTTTGCGTGAAGAGCTGTGTCGTCGATGTTTGAAATTACGCGATCTAGCCAGTCCGCAATCATATCCATTTCAGGCTCTTTCATGCCACGAGTTGTGATTGCGGGTGTGCCAAGACGAATTCCTGATGGATCCATTGGTGAACGTGGGTCAAAAGGAACTGTGTTTTTGTTTAGCGTGATTCCGACTGTGTCCAAAACCGCTTGTGCTTGTTTTCCAGGAACGCCTTTGTTTGTCAGGTCAGCTAAAATCAGATGTGTGTCTGTTCCGTCTGAAACGAGTGTAAATCCTTTTGATTTCATCGCCTCTGCCAAATGTCGTGCGTTTTTTTGAACTTGTTGTGCGTATTCTTTAAATGCTGGCTGAAGTGCTTCATGAAATGCAATCGCTTTTCCTGCGATTATGTGTTCGTGTGGACCTCCTTGAAGTCCTGGGAATACTGCGCGGTCGATTGCTTTTGCGAAGCGTTCTTTACATAAAATTATTGCTCCTCTAGGTCCACGCAAAGTTTTGTGAGTTGTTGTCATTATTACGTCGAAATATGGGACAGGGGATTCAAGTACACCTCCGGCGATTAGCCCTGCGGTATGAGAAATGTCGGCCATTGTCATTGCTCCGACTTCGTCTGCGATTTCTTTGAATTTTTTCCATTCGATGTCCCTAGGATATGCTGTGAATCCTGCTACGATTAGTTTTGGTTTGTGTTCTAGTGCAAGTCTTCTGACTTCTTCCATGTCGATTTTTCCTGTCGTTTTGTCGACTTCGTATTGTACAAAATTGTATGCTTTTCCTGAAAATGAAATAGGAAGTCCGTGTGTGATGTGTCCACCGTGGTCTAGTTTAAGCCCCATAACTGTATCTCCGAATTCTAGAAGTGCGAAATAAATCGCTGTGTTTGCAGGAGATCCTGAATATGGTTGTACGTTTGCATGTTCTGCGCCGAAAAGTTGTTTTGCGCGTTCGATGGCCAAATTTTCGATGATATCTGTATTTTCTTGTCCGCCATAATATCTTTTTCCTGGGTAACCTTCTGAATATTTATTTGTCATTATTGATCCACATGCCTCCATTACCGCTGCTGATGTATAATTCTCTGACGGAATAAGCTCGATTCCTTCGGCTTGTCTTCTCTTTTCATGTTCAATCGCTTCGAAAATTTGGGGATCTACGTCCTTTATTGCGCTCATGAGAGTAGTGGTTAATGATTTGAAAAGCACCTTCTGTATTTTTCACGATTTGAGCTGTAACTGCAAGGGGAGTTTGAATGAAATTCATTGCATTTCTTGGAATTTGAGGCTGAAGTTATATGTTTGCAGGTTTCTTATTGTGTGATAAAATCCGCTTCGAATTTTGTATTCAAGTTTATTTGAAAATTTGCTCGGATGGCGGAATGGTAGACGCGCTGGTTCGAGGGGCCAGTGGCCGCAAGGCTGTGGAGGTTCAAGTCCTCTTCCGAGCACCAAACATGATTTATCCCAAAACTTTACAAGTAGGTGAAAATGCTTTCCCGGTTAAATGTGAGATTTCGCGTGGAAGGAGTTCGTCGGTGAAGATTGTGCATGGAGAAGTGATTTTAAGGCTTTCTAGATATGCAGGTGAGTTTCAGCAATCTCAGATAATCGAGAAGTTTTTTGTGTGGGCGCAGAAGAGACTTGTGAAGGTTAAGCCATCTAGTTTTGTTTTGCCTGAGTATAAAGACTCAGGAAAGGTTTTTACTCATAATAAAGTTTACGATATTGTTGTAAAAATTACCGACAGAAAAAATAATGCGGCGAGGCTGAAAGATCAGGTTGTCGAGATTTTTCTCGGTCGTGTTTTTTCGGAAAAATTGACCGAAAAGGGTAGGGGAGTTGTCGTCAAAAAATTTGCTGAAGATTTGATTTTGAAAGATCAATCTTCTTATTTGGAAGAAGTTGTGGATGAGTTGAATCAAATGTATTTTCAGGAAAAAATCAATATGTGTCGTTTCAAAAAAACTCGTAGTCGGTTTGGAAGTATGAGTAGAAAGCGAAATATGAATATTTCGTTTCGTTTACTTTTTGCACCGAGAGAAGTTTTTCGTTATGTGTGTGTGCATGAACTTTCGCATTTGAAGGAGTTCAATCATTCAAAGAGATTTTGGGCTGTCGTGGAAAGTGCTATGCCTGAATACAAAGAATCTGAAAAGTGGCTTAAACATAATGGTTTCATGTTGGGATAGTTGAGGTTCTTGACAAACCTTCGTCACGTATTTAGACTACGTGCCATTATTGAAATTTTATAAATAATTATGGCTGTAGGTTTAAGTGAAAGAGTTGCTGTTCGGTATAATGACGAGAACGTGGATGTGGATGGTCCTAAACCTGGACCTACAATTGTTGTGAAAAAAAGTCCTTATTCTCCTGAAGATCAGAAGTATCTTGAGGAAACGATTGGTGAGGCTTTGACTGGAGTCAGGAATTCATTTTTACATGCTGGTTTGTCTTTCCTTGAGGATGTGGAGGTTTTTGATGCGATGGTTATGACAAGGCGTTTCAACTCTGAACAATTGGATGCTTTTAGAAGAAATGTGCAGGTTCCTGGGCTTATAACTTTGTCTTCGGAGATGAATTTTGTTCAAGATTATGTAAGATTTTTGGATCTAAATAGAAAAATATTTGGACAACGTGCGACTTCTGTTAGTGATAGTGTGAGACTTGAATTCGCTAGGCAGGATGAAGAATTTAAAAGACAAGATGAGAAAGAAGGAAAAGTTGGGGTATGGAGGTTTGGCTTGGGGGAAATGATGCCTGAGATTCCAAGTATGAATGGGGCACTTGATGATATTGTGATGAGTTGGGAAAGGTTTCTTTTGTTGAAGCATTTGCGGCCAGTGAGCTATCGAGAACATGCTATGTTACAAGCGCAGTCTCCAGTTTTGATGGATTTACGTGGACAAACTATGTTGAGGTCTGGAGTTTCAGATAGATTGATTGGGCCAGATGGTCTTATTGCTTCTGTTCGTGGTTATGGGGAGAATTGGTTTAATGGATCTGGTATTCATTTTGATCAACGTGATCCAAAAGATCGACTTTATCACGTAGATTCACGAATTCGTCCTGTGTTGATGGGATGATTTTTGGCTTTTTTTGAAAAAATTCTTGAAACTTTCTACGCGCTGTGGTAAAAGGTATAGGCTTTAGTTGTAGGTCATAAAAAACAAGGGCGTTTAGCTCAGTTGGTTAGAGCATCTCGTTTACACCGAGAGGGTCTGGGGTTCGAATCCCTAAACGCCCACCATTATTCTTTCAATCTTCTCGAAAACATTGCGACTGGTGGAGTAGGTTTGTGTGATAAGCCTATTACCTCGTGATATGGGGTTTGAGATGCTGATAGTTTGTCAAAATCTGGTATTTGATGTCTGTGATGTCCTGTGCTCCATTTGCTTGAATGTACTGGTGCGTAAACAAATAATGTTTCGCCTGGTCCTTGAATTCTTTCTTCTTGTGGGTTTAGTATTTCTCCCGCGTCTTGGACTATTGATCTGTTGATTGGTGGTTTTAGTCCTTTTCGTAATATGTCTCCGCCTATTGGTCTATTTGTGTTTACTGCAATTCTTCCTGCTCCGAATGGATTGTGTAGTGCGACGTTTGGTCCTGGAATTTTTGGAGGCATGAATACTGAGATTCTTGGTTGGCTTGATTGATCTTGGAATTCGTCTGGTTGATGTAAATGAGTGTGTCCATCCTCAGCAAGATTTCGCAGGTCTACTTCTGCGACTTCAACTCCACGGTGTGCAGTCCAATCTACTAAACGTAATCTGATTTTCGCAAGTGATTGCCCTAAATCCGGATTTGATAAAAAATTTGTATAATATCTTTCGAGCATTCTTTTTAATTCTATGTCCACTCCGTCTTCGAATTTTGGAGTGTATAGGCTTCTTCCCAAATCTAGAGTAGAGGCATGATGAAGTAGGGGTTTTACTCCTTGCTCGGCCAGCATTTCTGCTAGTTCATGCGGAGTTATTCCTTTTTCTACATCGAGAGTGATATCTCCGTGTTCGTTTTGGCTTGTCATAATAAATTTTATTACAAGAAGAGACTATACAACTTTATGTTGATTTTGTAAAGTGGGCTGTTTAGTTCATGGCTTCTGTGTAGCACTTTTCGCAATAAATGGTTTCCGGTCGATTCGGACTGTATGTGCTGTTTGTTTCTGTGCCGCAATTGTTACATTTTCTTTTGAATAGGACGAATGGATTTCTTGTGAGTGATCGTTCTTTGTAGCGGCACTCAGGGCAAATTCTTGGGATAGGAAGATCCATTTGTTTGTAAAATTTGAGTTCCGGTTCGATGATTTTGTAGTTTGATTTGCATGTGTTGCAAGCCAAAATCTCTTTGATGAATGTGTCTGAAATATCTTTTATGTTTTCGGGGATTTCCGTGGTTGCAGGTTTTTTCGTTTTTTCTTCTTCGTCGCGCCACTTGAATCCCATTTTGAGGGCTTGTTCTTTTGTTAATGGAAAGAAGTCTTGTGCCGCGGTTTCGTTGTATCCGAATGCTGATAAATCACTAGTAAAAAATTTTCCCCATTCGCCATTTTTTTCCATTTGTTCGATTATTTTTGGTATTAGAGCGTAATATTCTTCTTTTGGGTATTGTTTATTTAAAATGCAGTAGTTTTTGTGGCGTAGGCCGATACATCCTAAGCAACTGTCGCACGTGTTCATTCCCTCGCAGTAGCGAAGTTTGCTTGAGTACCAGTTGTAGTTCCCGAAAGCTACGTCTTGGCATGCGCGGCTTACTAGAGACATATATACAGGTCCTGGGCAATTTGGCCATCCGGCAGAATAACAGCTGTAGACAGAGGTTGCATCGCCTAGAGAGATGCTGTTTACGCAGTTTTCTGAATTGAATCCTTCATATGAATTTTCGCAATTTTTGCAATTGTACATGTGATCGCCTGTGACATTTTCACAATTCAAATTGTGAACGGCTCTTTGTTTTGTCTCTTTTCTCATTTGTTCAAATTCTTTTTTTCCTTCTTCAAGAGATTTAAAAGATCCATTTATGTATTTCTTTTTTATTTCTTCGAATTCCTCTTTTGTACATTTTTTGTTGAATGCGTAATAGCTTTTATTGGCTATGTTGCTTGAGAAAATGCAGTTGTTGCATCCGTGAATTTGATAACAAAAATAACAGTCTGTGCAATTATTGGCTTCTTCAAGAAATAGGCATCCATAACTTTTATTTACATTTGAACAATAATAACAAAGTGTTGAGTCGTTTGTGATCATTGAGTCGAAGACGTTTTTGTCGTTTACCATCCAATATGAATAGTAGAGATCTTCGCAATTTGCGACGAGTGAATTTAGATAGCAATTTCTGGATTGTCGGATATGGCTGTTGTAGTCGCAGTTTTCTGAGTTGAAAATTGATGTTCCTTCGCGGGGAACTGCGAGTTGTAGTTCTTTGAATTGTTCGAAAAATGTTTTGTTGAAGTCGTAGTCTCGTCCGTATTCTGTTGCATCCCATGTGTCGCCCCACCAAACGCTATTTTTGTAGACTTTGTATGGGCTTTCTTTTGCGTAAGCACTTAGGATTTCTTCGCCTGTTGCGTCGCATTTTCGGCGATAAAGTTTCCATTCGTTGCGAAATGCCATTAGTGTTCGAAATCTTTCTGTTGGTGAAAGTTCCGGTAGTGGTACTCCCATTTTCTTGCAAAATTCTATTTCTCTGTCCAAAATCTCGAATTTTTCTCCGGACGCTTTGCAAATGGTTTGTTGTGGCATTTTATCTAAAGTTTGTAAATGAAAGTGGTACCTTCAAATTTTCCTGTTTCTCCAAAAGTCGCATTGTGCCTTGAAGATCGTCGATTGTTTTTGAAGTGACACGTACTTCGTCGCCTTGGATTGAGGCTTTTGCTTTCGGAAAATTATCACGAATTAATTTTGTAATGGTTTTTGCGCTTTCTTGGTCGATGACTTTTACCAATTTTATTTCTTGTTTTACGCGCATTCCTCCGGCTGGTTCGAATTTTTGACGATCTAGGATTTTTGTTGAAAGTCCACGTGCCGCCATGCGTTTCATGATGATTTCGTAAACTGTTTCCAGCTGAAATTCGCTGGTTGCATTTACTTTTATGAGGTCTTCAGTTAGTTCGATTTCGATTGCAGAATCTTTCAAGTCATATCTTGTCAAAATCTCTTTTTTGGCTTGATCTACAGCGTTGCGCATTTCTTGCATGTCGAATTTTGCGACAATGTCCATTGAGTGATCTGATGCCATATAGGTGGGATTAGTGATATTTTGTGGTCGCTTTTAAGCGATTTTACTGCGAGTTTAGCGAAAAATCATCGCGTCTCTTTCGAGTCCGACGCCGATTGATGTGATTTTACATCCGATTAATTCTTCGATTTTAAGCACGTACGCTTGTGCATTCGCTGGTAAATCTTCGAATTTTCTCATGTCTCCAATGTTTTCTGTCCATCCTGGCATTTCGATATATTCGATTTCCATGTTTTCCATGATGTCTAAATCTGCTGGGACAGAAGGCAAAGTTTGGCCATTGTATTTGTAATTGACGGCGATTTTTAATGTAGGAAGTCCTGTCAATACGTCGAGTTTTGTGAGGTTGATGTCGGTTAGTCCATTTAACATTACTGCATATTTTCCGATGACTGAGTCGTACCAACCGCATCTTCGTGGACGGCCTGTGGTTGCGCCAAATTCACCTCCTTTCTGACGAATGTCTTCGCCGAGTTGGTCTTTTAGTTCTGTTGGGAATGGTCCACTTCCGACACGAGTGACGTATGCTTTCATGATTCCGACAAGGCTTGTGAAAGCTCTTCCCGGTAAGCCTGTGCCTGTCGAAATTCCACCAATTGTTGGGCTTGAAGATGTGACGTATGGATATGTTCCGTGATCAACGTCGAGCATTGAGCCGTTTGCGCCTTCTACTAGGATTTTTTTGTTGTTTTCGCGGGCATTATGAAGAAAATATGCTGAGTCGATGATCATTGGTTTTAGTTTTACTGCAAGCGTCTTAAGTGTCTCAAGTTCTTTTTCAGCGTCTAGAGGGAAGTCTCCGTAAAGTTGTTTTAGATTTTCGAGATTTTGTCTGTATTTTTTTTCGAATTTGTCGAAGTCCATAAGTTCGTGGACACGAATTCCGACACGTGATGTTTTGTCGATGTAGCATGGACCGATTCCGCGTTTTGTCGTGCCGACTTTTTTGTCGCCTTTGCGTTCTTCTTGAATACCATCGATTTCTTTGTGGTAGTCGAAAAGGAGGTGTGTACGGTCGGAAACAAGGATTCTGCCTTCGGTTTCGATGCCATTATTTTTTAAAAGGTCGATCTCTTCGAAGAAAGTTGGTAAATGTAAAACTACGCCATTTCCTATTATGCATGTGCATTTTTCGTGAAGCATTCCTGATGGAACAAGGTGAAAGACGAATTTTTTATTTTTTGTAGGATCTTGTGGATCTCGTAAATAAATCGTGTGTCCCGCGTTCGCGCCGCCTGCGGCACGGACGACTATTTCATAATCGCCGGAAAGTATGTCGATGAGCTTTCCTTTACCCTCATCGCCCCATTGCGTTCCCAAAACTGCAGTTAGATTTCCGAGATTTAGTGGAATATTTGACATAGTTGAAAGTGGTTTATGCTACAAAGTGAAGTATAAACGTGAGGGGGTGGGTTTGCAAGGGTGGGGGCAAATTGCCTTTGTAGTTATGGAAAGAATTTAGGAAAATTTTAAGTTTTTTTAATAAAAATTTAATGTCCGGCTGATAACGTGTTGGCATTATTTAACTTTTTTATATGCAAAAAATAAATGTGAAGGGTACGGAGATTATCGTTTTTAGGCAGAGGGATGACGATTATATTTCATTGACGGATATAGCTAAATATGAAGATAAGGAAAGGACTGATTATATTATTCAAAATTGGATGAGAAATAGGGATACTATGGAATTTCTTGGTATTTGGGAACAATTAAATAATCCAAATTTTAACCCCATCGAATTCGATGGGGTTAAAAAAGGTGCTGGATTAAATAGTTTTTCTTTGACCCCAAAAAAGTGGATTTCTTCAGTTAATGCAATTGGGATTGTTACAAGCTTTGGACGTTACGGTGGCGGTACTTTTGCTCACAAAGACATAGCTTTTGAATTTGCAACTTGGATCTCTCCCGAGTTTAAACTCTACCTGATCAAAGAATTCCAAAGGCTAAAACAGGAGGAAAACGAAAGAAAATCGCTTGTGTGGGATACACGGCGTTTGTTGGCAAGAGTGAATTACAAAGTGCATACAGATGCGGTGAAAGAAAATTTGATTCCAGAGAATCTTTCAAAAAGACAAATTGATTTTATTTATGCGGACGAAGCTGATGTCTTAAATGTGGCTTTATTTGGAATGACAGCAAAAGAATGGAGGGAGAAAAATAACGGCAAGGAAGGCAATATTCGTG
>Ga0172368_10003378_pt1 | contig 19422 bp, 14 predicted proteins | sample Lak11m_FD_114540 | JGI IMG/M metagenome (GOLD analysis project Ga0172368, IMG submission 114540) | Freshwater microbial communities from Kabuno Bay, South-Kivu, Congo - kab_022012_11m | ecosystem: Environmental > Aquatic > Freshwater > Lake | place: Democratic Republic of the Congo: South-Kivu...
CTGGTAAGTCAGTGAGTCCGACAGTCTTGCCAGATTAATTTCCATCAGGGCCCCTGACCATCCTTTTGTGAGCCTTCCGTAAACCCTGGATGACTGATCAATTTGGGAAGAAGGAAGATATTGGGTCGCACTCATAGGTGCCGGTAGGTTCTTATGCCGGTTCTGCAGCCACATGCCGGCCTGGAAATTCCAATTATGTTTCAGTTTTATGAAAACATAATTCTGAAATCCTTTTGACACCAGGGAATCATTCAACCTGGTCTGTACCGGATTTCCCTGGAAATAGGGATTTTCAAAGGTGTAAGTATTGGGACTTGATTGAAAAAAGCCACCAGCATGATACTGCCATTTTCCATTCCCCACCCGTAACCCGGCACCTGATTTAAAATGATCCCACGATCCGAGTTCAGTAAATGAATTGACTGACAATTTGTTCTTGAAATCAGGTTTATTGATCAGATTCAGCGAACCCCCAAAGGTTCCGCTACCGAACATCGAACCCGAAGCTCCGTAAATGACCTCAATCTCATCTGTCAGCAGGGATGACATGAGAGAAAGGTCAACCGATCCGGTCGACGGACTGTTTAAGGGAATCCCGTTCCAGTTGATCTGGGTGTGGGATGGACCTGTACCCCTCAGCCGAACGGAGCTAAGCGATCCTTCCCCGCCATACTGGGTGATATTGATGTTGGTCTCAGCTTTAAGCAGGGTTGCCAGATCTGAAACAGCATACCGGCCTTTTTGCAGGGAATCTATCCGGAGGCTGCTTATATCCTGCAGAAATGAACTTTTACGCGACGCCTGAATGGTGATCTCTTCAATAGGGATGATTTTATCCTGAGCATGTCCGGTGACGGACACCAGGGAAATAATGAAATAAATAAAGGGTGCTTTGCTCAGTTTAGTTTTCATTCCAACCGGTTTATTCCGAACCTACGGATTCTATGTATGCACGGCAGGTCTTCTGACTTTCTCCATCCTTCTGGCGCCTTCCCATCTTTTTAGGACAGTGGCGGTGTGCCAGGGTTTTTAGCGGAGATCACAGCAGCGGAAACTGTCCAGGATTTTAACCTGGTTCCCTATTATTGCAACTGCCGGAAGGCAATCGCAAACCGTTGCAGGGCAAAGATAGAGATAATTTATCGGCAGACGGGGCCTGATTAATTCAAAAGGGTATTATTTTTAAACAAAAGAACCGCATGGATCAAAATACTGCATATCAGAGAATTAAATACCTGAGAGAAGAATTGAATCTTCATAACTACCGGTATTACGTTCTCAGTGAACCAGTCATCAGTGATTTTGAGTATGATCGTAAGATGACCGAATTGCTGGAACTGGAAAAAGAATTTCCCCAATTCAGTGATCCATTGTCACCGAGTGTCAGGATCGGTGATGACCGCAATGAAGAATTCGTTCAGGCCGAGCATCTTACACCGATGTTTTCACTGGCCAATACCTATAATTCCGGGGATTTGGCCGAATTTGATGAAAGGATCAGGAAAGCCGTTGGGGAGGTTGAATATATATGCGAACTGAAATATGACGGGGCTGCCATCAGCCTCACCTATGAACAGGGGAAGCTGACCCGGGCTGTCACCCGAGGCGACGGAGTCAAAGGTGATGTGGTAACCTCCAATATTTTGACCATCAAGAGTATTCCCCTTAAATTATCCATCGGTAATGCTCCCGACCATTTTGAGATCCGGGGAGAGATCCTTTTAAACCGAAATGTGTTTGAAGCTTTAAACAGGGAACGGACAGAATCAGGTGAGATCCCTTTTGCAAACCCCAGGAATGCCGCCGCGGGAACTCTGAAGATGCAGAAATCATCGGCTGTGGCGAAGCGTAAGCTCGATTGCCTTTTGTATAGCCTGGCAGGGAATCAGCTGCCATCCGCTACCCATTTGGGTAATCTTGAATGGGCAAGGAGCGCCGGCTTTAAGGTCCCGCCTTATATTGAGGTTAAAAAAGATCTGGCAGGTGTGATGGAATTCATTCTGAAATGGCAGGAAGATCGTAAAAATCTGCCTTTTGATACCGACGGTGTGGTGATCAAGGTCAATTCTATTGATCAGCAGAATGAATTAGGGTTTACGGCGAAAAGTCCGAGATGGGCAGTTGCCTACAAATATCCGGCGGAAAAGGCTGAGACAACATTGATTTCTGTTGATTTCCAGGTGGGCCGAACAGGGGCAGTGACCCCGGTGGCAAATCTCGAACCGGTTTATCTGGGAGGAACCACGGTTAAAAGAGCCACCTTGCATAATGCAGACCAGATAGCCCTGCTGGACCTGCATCTGGGAGATCTGGTTTCGATAGAAAAGGGAGGTGAGATCATTCCTAAAATTACGGCGGTTAACAAGTCAAAAAGGGATCTGTTCGCAGTACCGGTGGCATTTGTAACCCATTGTCCCGAATGCGGCACACTGCTCACGAAGGATGCCGGTGAGGCCCGTCATTATTGTCCCAATGAGTCTGGCTGTCCGCCCCAGATCAAAGGTCGCATTGAACATTTTGTCAGCCGGAAGGCCATGAATATTGACGGCATCGGAGAAGAAACTGTGGATCAGTTGTTTCGTGAAGGTTTGCTGCATGAGATTCCTGACCTTTACACGATTACCGTTGATCAGTTGCTGGCCCTCGAAAGATTTGCCGGTAAGTCGGCTGAAAATTTGGTTAAAGCAATTTCAGAATCCACAAAAATTCCGTTTGAAAGGGTTTTGTACGCACTTGGGATCAGGTTTGTGGGTGAAACAGTTGCCAAAAAGCTGGCCCGTTCCATGGGTTCAATTGAAAAAATCATGGAAGCCTCCAGAAATGACCTGTTGAAGGTGGATGAAATTGGCGAAAAGATTGCAGACAGCGTAGTAGCCTACATGGCCACAGACAAGAACCGACTTATGATTCAGACACTTATGGGATTCGGAGTTCAGTTCCGCACGGAGCACCAGGAGTCTGATTCCGGAAATCTTCCCCTGTCGGGTAAAACAATTGTAGTATCTGGCTCTTTCAGCCGATTCAGCAGGGATGAAATTAAAGACCTGATCGAAAAAAACGGAGGCAAGAATTCAGGATCAGTGACTTCCAAAACTTCACTGATTGTGGCCGGAGAGAATATGGGGCCTGAAAAGAGGAAAAAGGCGGAGAGTCTGGGCATACCCATTTTATCTGAAGAAGAGCTCATCAGCATGCTGGGGGTTGTCCAGGATGCATCAGATTTTTCGTAAGTTTGCCACGTATGGTCAGATTTATTCAGAACAGGATATTAAAGCCCCGGATGGTTGCCCATTTCAGACATACCAGGGGGGCAAAATCATTTGTCACACTTCCGGAAGCCAGGCTTATCGGAATATTGGCTGATGTCAGAAATCCCGGTTCCCTGCCACTTGTGGTCAGCTTTGCACGGGCAATTCACAAACCGGAAAGAAAATGCCATATCCTGTTGCTGGTTCCGGCCAAAAGGAAGGAAATCACACCCTTTGACTATGAGAAAAACTTTCCCGGCATGCCGGTGGAGATCATTTGTCAGGATGAATTGAGCTTTTTTAAAATTCCCCGTAAGGAGTTGAGCCTGCCCTTTACATCAGCCAGGTTCGACATTCTGTTTCACCTGGAAGTAATGGACAATTTTTCGCTTGAATCCGTATTGTACCATTCACATTCAAAAATGTACGCAGGTGCAGCGGGCCTTTGTTCCGGAGTGTTTGATTTTGAAATTGAGCTTAACGACCGGATTGAATTGGGCTATCTGACTGAAAACCTGAACAAGTATCTGAAAGATCGCGGCAACATGAGTGAGGCAAAGCCGACCGGTCAGGATGGTTTATCCCTATTTTAAAAATTTATGAGCGACACAAGATTTCAGGGAGCCGGGGTAGCCCTGGTAACCCCATTCAACGCGCAAGGCGAAGTCGATTATCAGGCTTTAAAAAAAGTAGCCGCCCACACAATAGACAACAAAATAGATTTTCTGGTTGTGCTGGGCACAACTGCTGAAACTCCAACCCTCAGCAGGGAAGAAAAGGACCAGGTTGTCCTTACCATTCTGGGAGTCAATGCAGGCAGAAAGCCAGTGGTTTTAGGAATAGGCGGAAATGATACCGCCGCGGTCATTCGGCAGATGCGGGAACAATCATTTGATGGCATTGATGCTATCCTGACGGTTGCGCCATACTACAATAAACCCAATCAGACCGGACTATTGCGTCATTTTGAGGCCATTGCGACGGTGAGTCCGCTTCCGGTGATTATTTACAATGTTCCGGGCAGAACCGGTTCCAATATTTCTGCCGACACCACCCTCAGGCTTGCCAATGACGTTCCCAATATCATTGCCACAAAGGAAGCAAGTGGTAACCTTGAACAGATCATGACCATCCTGCGTGACAAACCAGAGGGATTCATGGTACTTTCGGGTGACGACAGTCTGACCCTTCCAATGATGAGCCTCGGAGCTGAAGGGGTGATCTCGGTGGCGGCAAATGCTGTCCCGGAAAAAATGCATGAGATGTGCCGGCTGGCTATGGAAGGCAACTTTGAGGCTGCACGGAGAATTCACAATCAGCTGCTGGAACTCATGGGACTGATCTTTGCTGAAGGAAGTCCGGCAGGTATTAAGGCAGCGCTGAATGCAACGGGAATTTGCGGCGAATCTGTCAGACTCCCGCTTGTTCCTGTATCCTCAGTTCTGAAAGATCGGATTGCCCTTAGCCTCAAAAAACTATAGAACAGTTCTTTAGGAATTGGCTCCCAGTTCCGCCTTTCCGTGGCATTGCTTGTATTTTTTACCGCTGCCGCAGGGACAAGGATCGTTCCGGCCTACCTTTTTTTCCACCCGTACAGGCTGAACATGATGTTGCTGCTGCGGAGGCTGAGGCATTTCCCCTGAGCCTGATGATGCAGATCCTGGTGAATAGGCAGGCATATCAGTTTTACTGGTCTGGTATCGGCTCATATCCAGTTTCTGGCGAACGTGGGCTTCCTTAACCTGCTCAGGCTGCTGGATCGGGATCTGACCTTTCATGAGCAATGAGATCACCTCCCGGTTTACTTTGTCAATCATGTTTTTGAAGAGGTCAAACGATTCCAGTTTATAGATCAGCAAGGGATCCTTTTGCTCGTAGCTGGCATTCTGGACAGATTGCTTCAGGTCATCCATCTCACGCAGATGTTCCTTCCATGCTTCATCAATTGAGGCCAGGATCACCGATTTCGAAAATGCCTTGACAAGTTCCCGGTTTTGGGTTTCATAGCATTTTTTTAGGTTGGCACTGATGTGGATGGTTTTCTGTCCGTCAGAGATCGGCACCAGAATGTTTTCATATTGGTGCGATGCCCTTTCATAAACATCCTTGATCACGGGCCAGGCCTGCTGGGCCATAAACTGGTTCTTGGCGTCCATGCGCTTCACTACTACAGATGATAGCTTGTCAGTCAGATCATCCGTCTTAATGTCGTGAAATTCATCTTCATGAACCGGTGAATCCACGGCCAGATGCCGGAACAGATCCATCCTGAATGATTCGAAATCGCCGGCTGATTTATTTTCCTCGACAATCGTGGCAGACAGATCCCCGAGCATATTTAGGATGTCCATTTCGATACGCTCGCCGTAAAGAGCATGTCGGCGGCGACCATACACAACCTCGCGCTGGTTGTTCATGACGTCATCATATTCAAGAAGCCGTTTCCTGATTCCGAAGTTATTTTCCTCAACCTTCTTCTGTGCCCTTTCAATGGATTTGGTAATCATTGAATGCTGGATCACCTCACCCTCCTTCAATCCCAGCCTGTCCATCATTTTGGCGATCCGGTCTGATCCGAATAACCTCATCAGGTCATCTTCGAGTGACACAAAGAATTGAGTGCTTCCAGGGTCTCCCTGACGGCCCGATCTTCCGCGAAGCTGCCTGTCGACCCTCCTTGATTCATGTCTTTCGGTACCGATGATCGCAAGACCGCCGGCATCACGTACACTCGGATGCAGTTTGATGTCGGTTCCGCGGCCTGCCATGTTGGTAGCGATGGTCACAGCACCGGGCTGTCCTGCCTGTGCCACAATTTCAGCCTCCCGTTGGTGCAATTTGGCATTCAGCACATTATGCTTGATCCCCCGGATCTTCAGCATTCGGCTCAGCAGTTCTGAAATCTCCACCGAGGTGGTCCCAACCAGTACTGCCCTGCCCTCACCCACAAGCTTGACAATTTCATCGATAACAGCATTGTACTTTTCACGCTTGGTTTTATACACAAGGTCTTCGCGGTCATCGCGGATAATCTTACGGTTCGTGGGGGTAACCACCACCTCCAGTTTATAGATGCTCCAGAATTCACCAGCTTCAGTTTCAGCAGTACCCGTCATCCCCGACAGCTTGTTGTACATTCTGAAATAATTCTGGAGAGTAATGGTTGCAAAGGTTTGTGTGGCTGCCTCGACCTTGACATTCTCCTTGGCTTCGATTGCCTGGTGCAGCCCGTCGGAATATCTCCGCCCTTCCATGATACGGCCGGTCTGCTCATCAACAATTTTGACCTTGTTCTCAATCAGCACATATTCCACATCCTTTTCGAAAAGGGTATAAGCCTTAAGCAGCTGGTTTATGGTATGTACCCTCTCGGATTTAACCGAGAAATCGAGGATCATCTTATCCTTTCTTCTTAGCTTCTCGTTCTCATCATGAACATCCCGTTCAATCTCGGCGATTTCAGCACCAATGTCAGGAAGCACAAAGAATTCAGGATCTTCACCCTCACCCGTGATCAGGTCAATCCCCTTTTCTGTCAGTTCAACCGAGTTATTCTTTTCATCGATAACGAAATACAGGTCATCAGTAACAAGATGCATGTTCTTGCTGTTTTCCTGCATATAGTAATTCTCAGTCTTGTGCAGGAGGGCCTTCATACCCTCTTCACTGAGGTATTTGATCAGGGCTTTGGTCTTTGGCAAACCTTTATGGGCTCTCAGCAAGAGTTTGCCGCCTTCCTGCTCGTTTTCTTCAGATATCAGTTTTTTTGCCTGATTGAATATATCATTGAACAGATTTTTCTGGGCATTCACCAGTTTGACCACACGGGGCTTCATTTCACTGAACAGCTGGTCTTCCCCTTTAGGAACCGGTCCGGATATGATCAGCGGAGTCCTGGCATCATCAATCAGAACCGAGTCAACCTCGTCCACAATGGCATAGTTATGGCCCCTCTGAACAAGGTCGTCGGGGGAAATGGCCATGTTATCCCGGAGATAGTCAAATCCGAATTCATTGTTGGTGCCATAGGTGATATCAGCCAGGTAGGCATTTCTTCGGGATTCGGAGTTAGGCTGATGTTTGTCGATGCAATCCACCCTCAATCCATGAAACTCGAAAATCGGCCCCATCCATTCGGAGTCACGCTTGGCAAGGTAATCGTTAACGGTCACCACATGAACTCCCTTGCCAGGCAAGGCATTTAGAAAAACCGGCAGGGTCGCCACAAGGGTTTTTCCCTCACCGGTGGCCATTTCAGCAATTTTTCCCTGATGCAGTGAGAGACCTCCGATCAGCTGTACATCATAATGCACCATATCCCATTGGATCTCATTCCCTCCGGCCATCCAATGATTCTGCCATACAGCCTTATCACCATTGATTGTTACACTCTCCCGCCTGGCGGCAATATCCCGGTCAAGCTCCCTGGCAGTTACCACCAGTTCGCTGCTTTCCTTGAATCTGCGGGCGGTATCCTTAACAATGGCGAAAGCGAGAGGAAGAAAAGCATTAAGCTTTTCCTCAACTTTTTCCTTGATTTTGGTCTCCAGTTTATCGATCTGATTAAAAGCCTTTTCCCTCTCTTCCAGTGGGATCTCATCGGCTTCAATTTTCTGCTTGATATCCCTGATGCCGTCTTCTTCCTCCCTGACATAATCCCAGATTTCCTGCCTCATCGCCAGAGACCTGGCTCTCAACTGATCATGTGACATGGCTGCCAGTTCTGCGGTGAAGGCATTTACCTGTTCAACCACAGGAAGGGCGGTTTTATAATCTTTTTCGGATTTGTTCCCAAAAAAGCCTGATATCAAACTATTTAGTATCGACATTTTTCGTTTTTAGTGTTTGGTGAGTCAATTTATGCGCCAATTTAATTCCTGCATATCTGTCAGGTCTACTCCAGATCAAGGTCAAGGGATTGCCTGAAAAGATCGAGGTTGGGATTCTTTTGCTGCAGGTGATTGTATTTTTCCTGCTGCGTATAAAGTTTGCGCTCGGCAGGCTGATCGGGAACCTCGGTCTCAATTTTAAGATCCGGTCGGCCGGTCCGTTTCTGCAAATAGGTATTCAGCTCAAACTGAATGCTTCTGATGGCCTTCTCCTGCAGGGGATTATTAAGATGAAGCAGAACCCTGCTATCCTCAGTGAGTTCAGGAAGCTGCGTAATCAGGGTATTATATAGTCTTGGCTGATCAGACTTAAGTGTTTCGGCAAATTCCATCCATACAGCTTTCAGAGAAGCTGTGGTCAATGAAACCACGGCAGCCTCCTCCACTTGTTGAGGCTCAGGCTCAGATGGTGCAGCGGTTGCCGGTTCCTCAGCCGCCTTTTTTTTGATGAAATCGGAAATCCTTGTTACCGGTGGAGCTATTACTGCTGATGAGCCCGGGGCAGAAGAAACAGGCGCCGGTGAGGGGCGGGAAGGCTGCGGGGGGGCCTGGATTTGCTTCACAGTCTGGGTTGGTTCGGCTGGCCTAACAGGTTCGGCCTCCCTGTTTTGCTCTTTTAAAACGGGCTTGTTCAGGATTCTTGATAGCGACAAAAGGTTGATTTCAACCAGGAGTCGCTGATCCTTAGCCTGTTTGTATGCCAGGTCACAGGAGTTGAGGATTTTTAGGGCTTCATATAAGAATTCAACCGGGCATTGAGCCGCCAGTTGACGGTACTTCTGCTCCATCTCCTCTCCAACCTCAAGCAATTCAATGGTTTCCGGATCTCTGCTTACCAAAAGATCTCTGAAATGAGAAGATAATCCGGCGATGAAGTTATGACCGTCGAATCCCTGTTCGAGAATCCGGTTAAACAATTTGAGGGACTCTTTATAATTGCCTTCAAGGAAGAGCTCGGTCAGTTTAAAATAATAATCGAGATCAAGGACGTTCAGATGATCAATGACCTTTTGATAGGTGATTGAATTCCCGCTGAAACTGACCACCTGATCAAAAATGGACAAGGCATCACGCATAGCCCCGTCAGCCTTGTGGGCAATGACGTTGAGGGCTGCAATCTCGGCAGTAATGCCCTCTTTCTGCGCTATCCCCTGAAGCTGCCCGATAATATCATGGATCAGGATCCTGTGAAAATCAAAAACCTGACACCTCGAAAGTATGGTAGGCAGGATCTTATGCTTTTCTGTGGTGGCAAGAATGAAGATGGCATGGGCCGGCGGTTCCTCAAGGGTTTTCAGGAAAGCATTGAATGCAGCCTGTGACAGCATATGAACCTCATCGATAATGTATACCGAATAATGGCCCGTCTGCGGAGGGATCCTTACCTGATCGATCAGGTTGCGGATATCCTCGACATGATTGTTCGAAGCAGCATCAAGCTCATGAATATTGAACGAGCGGCTCTCCTGAAAGGTCCTGCAGGCTTCGCATTCACCGCAAGCCTCCATCTCTTCGTTGAGATGGGAACAGTTGATGGTTTTGGCAAATATTCTGGCACAGGTGGTTTTACCCACACCCCGCGGACCGCAAAAAAGATATGCATGAGCCAGGTGATTGCCGGCTATGGCATTTTTAAGGGTCCGTGTGATGGACGGCTGTCCGACAACGGTTTCAAAGCTTTCGGGCCGATATTTGCGTGCGCTGACAATAAACTGCTGTTCCATTCAGGGCTTTTTTAAGCCTTACAAAATTATAAATTACACGCATAAATCGGCGCCCCGCAGCTATGAGGTTATCAACCCTTGCTTGTTTTGGATTTTTTTCTATCTTTGCAGCCCAAACAATTTTAAGTATTTATTAATTAACACAAAATGAATCAGTACGAAACCGTTTTCATTTTAACTCCCGTTTTGTCTGAAGATCAGATGAAGGAAGCGGTTAAGAAGTTCTCGGGTTTTCTCGCCGAAAACGGCGGGCAGATCGTCAATGAGGACAACTGGGGTCTTCGTAAGCTGGCCTACCCGATTCAGAAGAAATCGACCGGGTTCTACCATCTTATCGAATTCAAATCCAGCGGAGAACTGGCTAACCGACTTGAAGTGGAGTTCAGAAGGGATGAAAGAATCATCCGTTTCCTGACCGTCAGACTCGACAAACATGCCATCGAGTACAGCGAAAAACGCCGCAGGCAGGCAAATGTTGAACCAATCCGTGAAAACAAGGAGGAGTAAGCCATGGCAAACAGTCAATCAGAAATCCGTTACCTGACACCCCCGACGGTTGAGGTAAAAAGAAAGAAATATTGCCGTTTCAAGCGTGCCAATATTCGCTATATCGATTATAAGGATCCGAACTTTCTGAAGAAATTCCTGAACGAGCAGGGTAAGATTCTTCCCCGCCGTATTACCGGAACTTCACTGAAATTTCAGAGGAAGATTGCACAGGCCGTTAAGCGCGCAAGGCATATTGCCATCCTTCCCTATGTAACTGACATGTTGAAATAATCTGAGGAGGTAAGTCATGGAAATTATTTTATTACAGGATGTAACGAACCTCGGACACAAAGATGACGTTGTCAAGGTTAAGAACGGATATGGCAGAAACTACCTGATTCCCACCGGGATGGCTATGCTTGCAACTCCTTCTGCGAAGAAAATGCACGCCGAAAACCTCCGTCAGAGGTCGCACAAGGAAGCCAAAAAGCGCGAGGATGCTCAGGATGTTGCCAATAAACTTAGTGCAGTAGAACTTAAGATTGGTGCCAAAACTTCAACCACCGGCAAGATCTTCGGATCCGTCAACACGATTCAGATCGCTGAAGCCCTGGTTGAAAAAGGATTTGATATCGACAGGAAAAACATTACCCTGAACGAGGATTCCATCAAGGAAATAGGATCCTACAAGGCAACCATCAAGGTATACAAGGATATTAAGGCTGAAATTAACTTTGAAGTGTATTCAGAGTAGAAAGTAAGAAGTAGGAAGTATAAATTACCTGTCAGCTTTTAAAAAGCTGACAGGTTTTTTTTATTTGGTGGCTATGGCTTCTATTTCGATGAGGGCGCCGAGCGGAAGTTTTGCAACCTGGAAAGCAGCCCGGGCGGGCGGCACACCTGGGAAATAGGTTGCATACACCTCATTCATGGCTTTAAAATCATCCATGTTTGCAAGGAAGCAGGTACATTTAACAACATCCTCATAGGTTAAGCCTGCAGCTCCAAGGACCCCTCCGATATTTTTCATGACCTGGTGGGTTTGCTCGCTTATCCCGCCTTCAGGAAACAGGGAGGTGCCCGGAATCAAAGGGATCTGCCCCGATACAAATACAAATCCGTTGGATTCAATCCCCTGACTGTAAGGCCCCACGGCGCCAGGAGCCTGATCTGTTTTAATAGCTTTCTTCATGGTTATATTGAGTTTAGTTGTCCATCCAGCTTTTCTGTTTCATATACTTGACATCCTTCAGCAATGAAGCCTTTGCTGCCAGGGTGAAGGTATAGCTCTTGCGTTCCCCGAACGGCACTACTTCAATCCGCATAAGCCAGCAATGAAGATCCCTGTCAAGGCTGAAACTGGTATAGGTAAACACCTGTTTAACAAAGTCATAACCGGTTGAGAACTGTGCTTTCCACTTTTCTGTCAGGGAGATACCACCTCTGAGCCTCAGGGATTGTGTGATATCGGTTTTAAAATAGGGCTTGTTGTATTGAAAAACATACTCAACATTAAGATTCCATTTTCCCTGAAAATCAGGCATATCATCATAGATCTCCGAAGGACTGGGGGCTGGCTTGGCTTGCTGTGTTCCGCTCTGGGTGGTTTTAAGTGGCAGCTGAAATCCCAGAGAAAAATCGGCACTGGTCAACCTGAGAGGCTTTCCGCTTCGGGTGATCTCAAACACATTGACTGTCTGATACATGGTCCGGTTATTCCTGACAATTGAATCGGCTGCGTATGCATTGAACTGGCCCCTGAAGTTAATGTTGAATTGATTCAGGATGGTGGTCCTGCCGGTAAGTGATATGGGTGACAAATTGATAGAATCTTTGAAAATATCGTAGCTGGTGCTCAGATTCAGGCTCTCCAGCAACTTGACTTTATTCTGTTTTGTACCGGTTGAATCCTTTTTATCAACCACTTTCATCTCCACATTGTTACCAAGTGAGAAATTGATAAGACCGCTCCTCCCGGCCACCGAAGGCAACCTGTACAATCCTTCATCGAAAATGGAATAGGTGAACTCATCCATTTCCATGGTTCCCTTGTCATTCTCTTCGCCGACCACGAGGGTACGGTTGTATTTGCTGAAATCATACCCCAGGTCGGGTCTGTAGCCAAAGGATATCTGCGGACTCATCATATGCCTGATAGTCTTCACATTCCCCTTGTAAAAATCATAATAGGCATAAAGCCTTGGGGAATAACTCAGGTTCACGTTCGGACTGATAGCCTGGATATAGTTTATTCTGTTGATCCTGCTCAGTATAACCTTATTGGCATCAGCATCCCAGCTCTTGTCAAGTTCACTGAAATACATCACCCCAACATAACTGAGGGTTGGAGTCAGCGTCATGTCCTTCATCGGTTTAAAGGAGGCTGAGATGGGTATCTCATGCTGAAAACCGTTTTTCATTTTACTCAGATAATCCCTGGAAAAATTCATGTCGGGCATGAATAGCGAATCCTCCCTCGCTTTGATCTTATTCTCAAAACTGGCCGTGTAGCGCATCTCAATCATTTCATACCATTTGTACCTGCCGCCGGCTGCACCAAATCTGAAAGGATAAAACCGGCCGACGGTAAAATTACCGGAAGGAAAATTCAGGACTACGGTTGAATCCGAACTATTCTGGGTATGCCCTAGTTTAGTGGTAAAGTTGAACAGTTTGTTCGGGAACTTCCGCGAATAGGAAATGGACGAAGACTTCTGGTTGGTCAGGTGCTCAATGGGATTCTGATAGTTTCCGTAGGTATTGTTCTTGTCAAATGAACTTGTGCTGAAGTTGACACTGGCATTAAAATTCCTGTATGGATGCGCTTTTGGATCCTGAGCATGACTCCATCGTACACTGAAATCCTTTTTATTGGAATATCCGGGCAAATCCTTTTCGCCCAATACGTTACGAGCATAGTTAAAGGCAAAGTTCCCGTTGAATTTGTAGCGTTTTGCATATTTCGACTGGGCCCCCAGCTGCCAGCTTCCCCGTGAATAGATCCCGCCGGTGAGGGAGAGGTCGATTTTATCATTGATGGCAAAGTAGTACCCGCCATCCCTCAGAAAGAATCCCCGGTTCCTCTCTTCGCCATATTTGGGCATCAGGATTCCGGAGGCACGTTCCTGCTTCTTGGGCAGAAACCCAAACGGCAATCCGACAGGGTACAAAGGAACCCCTTCAACCACCAGGTACATTGGGCCGGTAACGGTTTCCTTGTCGGGGATCACCCTACCCTTTGTAATGGCAAAATAGAAGTGGGGTTCATCAGCATCGCAGGTCGAGAATTTACCATCCTTGATATTCATGACCCCCGATGAATCCATTTTGGTAATATGACTTTGCAGAAATCCTTTGTCGCCCTGCAGTTCCTGGTTCATTTTAACGTCCACCACATAGGCTTTACCTGTCTCAAAATTGTAACGGATCTCACTGCACTCGTACGATTCCTTACCCTCCTTGAAAACAGGCCTGCCAACCCACCGGCCTGAACTGTCCTGCCTCCCTGACGCATAGACTTCTTTCCGGTCAATGCTCATTTCAATATAATCCGCAGTAAGCTCTATTGTCTCATAAGTCACCTTCGCCTCTCCGTACTGCCTGATTTTTTTGTCGGTGAAACTGATGGTGGTTGAATCTTTGGCAGGATAAGTGATGACTGACTCGAGGTAGCTTTTACCCTTTGGCTTTGCGCTTCCCTGATCAGAGACGTTTTTTTTAAGAGTATCCACCTGACCCGATAGTGGTAAGGCCATCAGGATAAAGAGGATGCCTGCAATTGGTTTTTTTGCTATTTTTAAGTGCGAAATCAATAGTTTACCTGTTATTTTCAGGGAATCGGTAAGGTTCAAAACTAAAGAAAAAATAGCAACCATGACCAGGAGTATCCTGTTTAAGATAACGGTTAGGATGGGAGGACATTGCGCCATAAGGAAGTACCTGTTTGCTTTGACTGCCCTGGCTGTCATTTGGGTGATGGCCCCAGGGGTTGCCCTCGGCAATTCTGACGGAAAAAGCCCCCGGGCATTCACCGTAACCATTGATGCCGGACATGGTGGTAAGGACCCCGGAGCTGTCGGAAAAAAGACGGTCGAAAAAAAAATCGCTCTTGCAATTGCCTTGAAATTAGGCGAATACATTGAAAACGGATTGGATAACACCAAAGTTATTTACACCCGCAATACTGATGTTTTTATTCCCTTGGATGAAAGGGCCAATATTGCAAACCGGAACAAATCAGACCTTTTTATTTCGATTCATGTCGATGGCAGCAAGAGTACCCAACCCAAAGGAACATCGAGTTTCGTCATGGGTACCTCCAAAAACTCTTCCAACCTCGACCTGGTTATGCGGGAAAACCGCGTGATCATGCTCGAGGATGATTACCAGAGCAAATACGAGGGGTTTGATCCTAACTCACCTGCCTCATTCATCATCTTCAGCTTGTACCAGAATGTGAATCTCAAGCAGAGTCTTTTGTTTGCAACTTTTGTACAGGACCAGATGAGAACCCAGGCAAGAAGGGTTGACCGGGGTGTTTCGCAGGAAGGATTTCTGGTACTCTGGAAAACCACGATGCCCAGTGTCCTGGTCGAAACCGGATTCATGTCCAACGCTGAGGAGGAGGCTTACCTGATGACGGAAGAAGGTCAGGCAAACGTCGCCCAGGCTATCTATGCTGCCTTTAAAAGATACCGGGAGGATCCGGAATCACGGACGGATGAAAACCTGATTTCGAGAAATGAAAAAACGCCGGTTCAGGATACAGTGGTTCCTGAAAAGAAGGCTGACCCTATCGTAGAAAATATGAAAGAGGAGGTTAAATCCGGAACTGGTTCGGTTCTTTCAGATTCCCAGAAATCAGCAGCAGCTCCGCTAATAGAATTCCGCATTCAGGTTTTGGCCTCGCCCAGAAAGCTCCCGGCTAACGCTCCTGATTTCAAGGGCAAGAAGGGATTCGACGAATTATATCTGGATGGGTATTATAAATATATGACCCGGCCGGTAAGCTCCTATGAGGACGCGCTTCTTCTGAGGAAGGGACTTGCCGCCACCTTTAAGGGTGCCTTTATCGTGGCATTCAGGGATGGCTCCCGGGTGCCGCTTACCGATGTTGTTAAGGAATAACTGCTCAAGGGAGGATTATCATGAAAAACAAATCCTACATCCGGGTCGGGATCCTGTTCCTGGCAGCCATCATTATCATCTTTTGGGGAATCAATTATCTGAAAGGAAAGGATGTTTTTAATTCAGAAAGACCTTATTACGCTGTATATGAGAAGATTGGCGGACTTACGAATTCCAGTCCCGTTACTTTGAACGGATTTCAGGTAGGTCAGGTAAGAGAGATCACCCTCTCGGAAAAAAATCCGGGAAAGATCGAAGTCCAATTTTCCATTACCCATAAAACCCTTGGCATCCCGAAAGGAACCATCGCACGGATTTACAGCACCGATCTGATGGGAACCAAGGGACTGGCCCTCGATTTTACCGATTCCGGAGAATTCGTACCGGTTGGGGATACTCTGAAAGGTGATATTGAGGGTGATATACGTGACCAGGTGAATGCCCAGATGCTCCCCCTTAAGATGAAAGCCGAACAGCTGATGTCGTCGATGGACTCGGTTCTGTCGGGATTGCAGTTGGTTTTCAGTGAGCAAAACCAGGATAACCTGTCGCAGAGTTTTACCAGTGTCAACAAAGCTCTCGACAATCTCGAGGCAGCCTCGATATTCCTTAATGAATATGTTAAGGAAGAATCCAAGAAGGTCACTTTCCTCCTAAGCAATGTCGACAGTCTGAGCAGAAGCCTGAAGGATCAGACAGGTGAGCTTCAGAGCTTTATTTCCAACATGAACCGGTTCAGCGACACGCTGGCCAGCGTTGAGCTTGCCGGCACCATTCTCGCTATTCAGCATGTGCTGGATGACCTCCACCAAATGACCCAGACCGTCGCCGTGGGCGAAGGTAGCCTGGGAAGGCTGATTTACAGTGATTCCCTTTATGATGCCCTGCTCTCAACCAACGCAAGTATTAACCGCCTGATTGAGGATATCCGGATCAATCCCGGGAGATACGTAAAACTGGCTCTAAACGACCGGAGCAAATCCATCTATACCACGTCAGACACCGAATTAGCCCGTTCCTTGGGAGGAGAAGGCACATCCGACTATTACATCTGCCTGATGCAGAGCCCCTACCCGCTCGGTCCCGGAGATCCTGGGCTGAATGGAATCCCTGAGGAACAGTATATACAGGTTGGTGCCCTCTATTATTATTATGTGTACCATAACCGAAAAATCGATCCCTGCCTGAACAAGTTGGGCAAGATCAGAAAAACCAATCCATCGGCCGGAATCTATACATGGATCAACGGGAAATGGAGCCGCCTCGCCATTTGATTCTCAAGTCACTTTAACTGGTTGCATTGATCTTCTTCTGGATCAGATGATTATTCTCAATTATTTGTAAATCAGACACTTCATTCCCGGATCTTTTTATTTAGCTGATTCTAAATCCAATGCATTTTTTTTGAAAAAAAATAGAGAATGTCTATTGTTTTGTTAACCATTTTTTCACCATCTTGCATACATATATCCCTTGGTCTAAACCCTTAATAATCAGAATTGATGAAGGCAAGCCACATCGAGGTTTGGGAAAAATGTCTGTCCATTATCAAAGACAATGTTCCTTCAATCAGCTATCGGACCTGGTTCGAGCCGATTTTACCTCTAAAGCTTGAAGAGAGCATCCTTACCATTCAGGTGCCTTCCCCGTTTTTTTACGAATACCTTGAAGAACAATACATTGATATTCTAAGCAAGACTCTTCGAAAGGAACTCGGTCCTGATGCCAAACTGGAGTACAGCATTGTGATGGAACAGAACGGATATTCCAACACAAAACCTTATACCGTCAAGATCCCCACACAGGCCAAGAATAATCTGAAGAACAGACCTTTGTCAATGCCTCTGGATGAAGAGGAGCGAACTATCAAGAACCCTTTTGTCATACCGGGGATCAAAAAATTACATGTTGATCCTCAGCTCAATCCTGATTATTCCTTTTCCAATTTTGTTGAAGGTGACTGTAACCGGTTAGCAAGATCAGCCGGTTTTGCGGTTGCCCAGAATCCTGGCGGCACCGCTTTTAATCCGCTCCTGATCTATGGTGGATCAGGGCTGGGGAAAACACACCTTGCCCAGGCCATCGGAATAGAAGTCAAGGAAAAGTTCCCCGATAAGATCGTTCTATACGTTAATGCCAATAAATTCCAGACTCAGTTTGTTGAGGCCATCCGCAACAATAACCGTAACGATTTCCTGCATTTCTATCAGATGATCGACGTTCTCATTCTGGATGACGTTCAGGAATTTGCCGGCAAGGAAAAAACACAGGATACTTTCTTCCACATTTTCAATCACCTGCATCAGTCGGGGAAACAGTTGGTCCTCACCTCCGACAAACCGCCCGTTGAACTTAAGGGCATGGAACAGAGACTCCTTTCACGGTTCAAATGGGGACTTTCTGCTGACCTGCAGGTTCCGGATTTTGAAACCCGGGTGGCTATCCTGCAGAAGAAGGTATATACCGACGGAATCCATATGCCTACCGAGGTACTTGAATACATCGCCTCCCAGGTAACCAATAATGTCAGGGAGCTGGAAGGTGCCCTGGTATCCCTGCTTGCCCAGTCAACCCTGAACAAAAAAGAAATCACGCTGGATCTGGTCAGGGAAATGATTGACAAACTGGTGAAGAATACCACCCGTGAGCTTTCAATTGATTACATCCAGAAAGTAGTCAGCGATTATTTCAACATACCGGTTGACCTGATGCACTCAAAAACCAGGAAACGGGAGATCGTCCAGGCCAGGCAGATTTCAATGTATTTTTCCAAAAACCTTACTAAATCCTCTTTGGCACTCATTGGTTCACAGATAGGCGGCAAAGACCATGCAACCGTTCTTCATGCATGCAAAACAGTGAACAACCTCCTGGATACCGATAAACGGTTCAGGCTCTACATAGAGGAAATAGAAAAGAAACTTAAAATGTAATCTTGGGACAGCATACCGGTGAATTTGCCGCTCTGGCTACTGCCTTCCTCTGGACATTTACAGCCCTTTCCTTCGAACAAGCCGCCAAACGGGTTGGTTCGTTGGCAGTTAACATCCTGCGTCTCGGAATCGCCCTGTTATTTTATTGCATCCTCTCCCTGATCCGGTCAGGACATATTTTTCCTGCCGGTATCTCAGGCAGTTCCTGGTTGTGGCTTTCGGTTAGCGGGTTGATCGGATTTGTATTCGGCGATTACTGCCTGTTCTCTGCATATGCCCTGATCGGGTCAAGGGTTGCCAACCTTCTGATGGCTTTGGCCCCTCCTCTCGCCACCCTGTTTGGTTGGATCATCCTCGGGGAAAACTTTAGTCTGAAAGGATTCTTAGGGATGGGTGTCACTCTCGCAGGAATCATTATGGTGGTATTAAGAAAACCAGGTAATAAATTCAACTTTCACTATTCGGCAAAGGGACTTCTTTTTGGACTCGGAGCTGCAGCGGGTCAGGCAATCGGACTGGTTTTCAGCAAATACGGCATGCATGGCGGAGATCCCTTTGTATCCTCCCAGATCAGGGTTATCGCCGGTTTGATCGGCTTTATCCTGCTGTTTGCCATCCTGAACAAATGGAGTCTTCTCAATCCTGTTTTTCAACGCTGGTCGACCATGGGATTCATCTCCTCCGCGTCATTCTTTGGTCCCTTCCTTGGGGTCTCCTTTTCCCTGATGGCGGTAAAATATACCTCTACGGGGATCGCCAGCACCATAATGGCCCTGACACCGGTCTTGCTCATCCCCCCGGCAATATTGATATTAAAGGAAAAAATTTCCTGGAGAGATATCCTGGGGGCTTTGGTGGCTGTAATCGGAGTAGCAATTTTCTTCCTTTGACAGGTAAATAGTGCTGTTGATCATTTGTAATTCCTGCCGTTTTCAATACATTGTTGGGGTCTTTCCGCTAGTTTTATGAAACCCTGGCCAGCTATTTTTATTCTGTTTTTCTTCACGTTCCC
>Ga0172368_10003380_pt1 | contig 19420 bp, 22 predicted proteins | sample Lak11m_FD_114540 | JGI IMG/M metagenome (GOLD analysis project Ga0172368, IMG submission 114540) | Freshwater microbial communities from Kabuno Bay, South-Kivu, Congo - kab_022012_11m | ecosystem: Environmental > Aquatic > Freshwater > Lake | place: Democratic Republic of the Congo: South-Kivu...
CAATTTAAGCAGATACCAATTGAATATTATGGTTATATTTTTACAGTAACTTTTGGATTGTCGTCCTTGGGTCATTATTTGTCTCATGAAGCTTCGGAAAAATTTGGCAATAAAAAGCTTATTTTGTTCAGCGTTGTTGGTTCGGTTATTTTTTCCATTTTGGCACCGTTGTCAGTTTCTTGGCTGGCCGTGTTCTTCTTAGTTGGTTCTTCTATCTTTTATGGTCTACGTAATCCAGTACTTGACCATTTAATCAATCTCGAAGCTAGCTCGGCTAAGCGAGCGACAATTATTTCGATTAACAATTTCGCCGGGCAATTAGGCATCGCGATTTTTTCTCCTTTCGTCGGGTATATCGCCGATCTCTATACTATTAACACCGCTTATTTATTATCCGGAATAATGTTGATTAGCACGGTTATTATATTTAGTTTTTTAAGAAATAAAGAATAATTATAATAATATGAATAATATCCCCTACGATCCAGCTGGCCATACCAAAATAGCCGTTTCTGATTTCAATAAAAGTTTTCAGTTCTATGAGGGTATCCTTAAGATGCTTGGATATAAGCAGGTTTCCGATAAGGAAGATCGGGCTGGTTGGGTTAGCCAGAATGGTTACGGCGTTTTGATAGCCCAGGCTGAAAATATTGATTATAAATACCAGTTTGGCGCTCCAGGCTTGCATCACATATGTTTAAAAGCATCATCAACGGAGTTGGTTGATAAAACTTACAATTTGGTTCTGACTAAAAATGTTTATGTTTCCGGCCAACCCAAACTATATCCGGAGTTTACCAATAAATACTATGCCGTTTATTTTGAAGACCCGGACGGCATAAAATTGGAAGTGGCTTATTATTAATATTATGAATAAATTTGATTTTGTTTTAGAGGAGATTAGTGCGATTACCAAAAATGCGGCGGACAAAACTGAATATGGCCATTCGCAATCAGTTTGGCAGTGGGTTTTAAAGCTTAAGCCAGACGCAGATATCGCACTACAAATCGCCGCTTTGGGTCATGATATTGATCGAAGTTTTGGAGACTACCGAAAGATGAAAGCAAGGTTTAAAACTTATGATGGATACAAAAAAGAGCACGCTTTGCTGTCTGCGAAAATAACGTGCGAGATACTAAAAAAACATAATTTTGATAAAGCCACGATAGATAAAGTTAGGCACTTAATTGAAAATCATGAGATTGGCGGTGAAGGCGATGTCGTAATTTTAATGGAAGCAGATAGTATGACGTTTTTCAACAATTTGCCGCATTATCGACAAGAACACACTCAAAAAGAAACGATGGATAAAATCAGATTTATGTACAATAGATTGAGTGACAAAGCGAAATCAATAGTCAGACGGGCAGATTTTAATAACGTAGAATTTGCGAAATTATTTAGGGAAGCAATAAATAATGAACAATAGATAGTTATGATTAAAATAAAACCATTCAAACAATCTTACGGTTTCTGTGGTCCGGCGTGTTTTAAAATGGTCATGGATTATTATGGTGTTAATCATTCTGAGATGTATTGGGCTAAGCTAACCGCCATGAAAATCAAAAATGGCAAGATTGACCGAGATGCCGGTTGCTCAGATGATAAATTTATCAAAGTGGCCAAGAAAATTGGCTTCAAGGGATTCTGTAAAGATAATTCTTCGATTAGCGAAGTAAAAAAGTTTATCGCCAAGAGGACTCCGGTCATTGTGAATTGGTTTTCGCCGGAGCAAGGCGCACATTTTTCTGTGGTTGTTGGTTTTGAAAAAGATAAAATAATTCTGACTGATCCATATTTAGGAAAGTTGAGAAAATTGCCGTTAGAAACTTTTACAGACCGTTGGTTTGACCATATGCCTTATCCGATTAAAAATTTAAAACAGTTTTATTGGGTAAGGAGGATCTGCGTGGTTTACAGGTAAAATACATCCAAAATAAAAAAATGAAGAAATATTTAGGAATATTTTCACATTTTGGCTTTGATTTGCCACTAGAACAAAGACTGAAATTAATAAGTCAGGCTGGTTTTAAGTCGACATTTATCTTATTCGGCGATGAAGAAGGTTTGGTTGGGAAAAGCGAAACACATAAAATCCCAAAGTTGGTTAAGGATAATGGTTTATATTTAGAGCATGTACACGCGTCATATAAAGACGCTAATCTTATCTGGTCAGACGTTCTAGGTGATCAAGAAAAAATTAAAACTTATTATAAGGATTGCATTAAATTTTGCTCTAAACACAAGATTCCTTATTTGGTTATTCATCCCAGTAAATCCTCAACGCCGCCGCCTTTCAATGAAAGCGGCTTGAAAATTTTTGAAGATATAACCTTATTTGCTAAAGATAAAAATATTAAAATCGCCGTTGAAAATACAAGGGTAAATAAATATGTGGATTTTATCCTTAAAAATATAAAGCTGAAAAATCTTGGGTTATGCTATGATACATCGCACGATAATCTTTACGGCGATCCGACTTTTAGACTTTTACAAAAATGGTCGGAAAGAATTTTCGTGACGCACATATCTGATAATTCCGGCAAGACAGATGACCATTGTCTGCCATGGGAAGGCACTTTTGATTGGAAAAAATTCGTTAATATATTCTCTGGTATTAAGTATAAAGGAGTTTTGGCGTTTGAAGTGGCTGCAGAAAAGAAATATAACAAACCTAGCAATTTCTTAAGTCTAGCCTTTAAAACCGCAAAGAAGTTGTACAAAATGATAGACAAATAGATATGAAACTACCCCAAGCCATTCCAGCTGATTTGAAAAAGTTTTTAGAAGCAATTAAAACCGATTTGCCAGTTTTGCTTAAAGAAAAATTACAAGGCATTTATATTTATGGCTCTCTTTCTTACGGTGATTTCGACGTCAATCGCAGTGATGTTGATGTGGCTGTAGTCATTAAAAAAAAGCTAAACAAAGCCGAAATAACCAAAATAGATAATTGGTTTAAACGGAAGAAGCTTAAAGCCAGCCGCTGGCATAAAAGAGCAGAAATAGATTTTATTTGGCTTGATGATCTTAAAAAGTTAAAAACCAATACCATTAAAACCGTACGTTTGGCAGGAGGAGAACTTAGGGAAAAGTCAAAGATGGAAGGAGTTGGTTTGGATTTGATTAATCTGCGCGAGCAAGGCATGGTTATATTTGGACATTCGCCCAAGAAAATCTTTCCTAAAATTCCAAAGGTATTTTTAAAGAAAGCCTTAAAAGATAAATATCTTCATTTAAAGCACAATGCTCCTAAATGGGAGAAAATTGATTTATGGAACCAGCAATTTCTGGTCAGCCAATTTTGCCGCGTGCTTTATGCGGCAGAAAACAACTATCAAGCAATTTCTAAACTAGCGGCGACCCAGTGGGCAACTAAGAATGTTCCAGCTAAATTTCGTCCCATGGTTATGGTAACTCTTAAAAAGATCAACAATTTTCGCGGACCGAGAAAAAAGGTTATTACTGACAACTTGCCGGAATTTATGGCGTATGTGGAATCAAAACTAAATTGATTTATAATTTTATGATTTATCTAATCGGTGGCCCACCAAGATGCGGTAAAACCACTTTAGCCAAAGTGATGTCTAAAAAATTAGATATCCCTTGGATTTCCTCAGACACTTTAGAATCGGTTTCAGAGGAGGTTTTTCGTGTTTACGCATCTAAAAGCCAGTGGTCTAAAAAATACCCTTATAGTTATTTGCGTCGAAAGGAAGGCGCCAGGAACAACGACGATTTTTATAGCACCTATTCAGCGAAGCAAATCATTGGCGCTTTGAGCAAAGAGGCAAAAGCAACATATAAAGCAATTGATATTTTCATCGCTTGCGAACTGGCCGATGGCAATAATTATATTATTGAGGGTTGTCAGATTCTACCAAGTTTTGCCAACCAGATGATTAAAAGATACGGCAAGAAAAGTGTCAAAGCAATTTTTATTACCAAATATGACGCCGAGAAATTTGCTGAAGATGTTCATAAAAGTACAACCCCGAATGATTGGTTGCTGGTATTAACAAAAAAGCCAGAAACATTTATTAAGGTTGGTAAGATGGTCTCGGCTTATAGTAGGTATTTTGAAAGAGAAGCGCAGAAGTATGGCTTACCGGTATTTAACACAGATACTCAGTTTATTAAACAATTAAGTTGCGCCATAAAATATCTCGTGAGGCGTTAATGGTTTAGGCAATTGGGTTTACGCTCAGTTCAACTCTTTTGTCTCTCAACACCAACTTACTTTTCAAATTGATAAGCAACGCCCGTTTTTCCGATATCTCGCCATGCTTTAAAATATACTTAGCATAAGCTCTCATATCCTTTTCTTTTGGTTTCATTTTGGATTTTTCATCTTGCCCAAGTACTGCTGTCTGAAACCGGCGGTAGCGGTCAATCTCTTGCTCAAATTGCGCGGTAATACCCAGTTGATCCAAGTTGGCTTTTTCAACCAAATTCACTATTTGATCCATCAGGGCTTCTTCTCTAATGTACCCGCCCGGGCAGTTTATATCTCTTGACCTAGTGCAGCCATAATAAACATAGCGATTTGTTGTCCCGTCAGAAAGTTTTTTGAATTTCTCATCAGCCGTTATCCCGCTACCACAATGCCCGCAAATAATTAGTTTGGTAAAAGCGAACTCCTTGCTGGCGTAGTTTATGATGATATTCTTTTTAATTTTAGTCTGAACTAGATCAAATAAGGTTTTATCAATCAACGGTTCGTGTTTGCCGGTATAGAAGGTCCCGCTTTTAGTCGGGTATTCAATAATCCCGTAATAAAACTGATTTTGTAAAATTCTTTGAACGTTTGCTAGATGTAGAAATTTACCATTTTTAGTTCTAAACTTTACTCCATCCTTCAGCCACATAAATACTTTTCGGCCGCTCCAACCGTCATAAGCCACTCGCTGAAACATTTGTCGGATAATTGGTGCTCGCTCTTGATCAATCACCGCCACGCATTTTTTATCTTTGTCATCTGACGACAAATAGCCGGTTGGCGGCATCCATGGCCAAAGACCCATTTCCACTCGAGTTTTCATGCCACGCTTGGTGTTAATACTTCTGTTATCATTTTCCAGCTTAGCTTGTGAGCCAAGTATCATTAGTAAGAATTTTTGATTTGGATCGTTGTTGAATATCTGAGAGTAGGTTCGGATTTCGCGTAGGATTTTTTGATCCATCAGGTCAACCAACGTCCCCAGGTCTCCGGCATTTCTTGATAGGCGGTCGGGCGCCCAAGTCAAAATCCCGTCAAATTTTCTTTGCCTAATATCCTCAACCAATTGGTTATATACCTGCCGTTGGCCAGACGCTTTAGCTGAGTGAGATTCGCGTCTAATGTCTATGACTTTTAAATTGTCTCGGATAGCGATCCTCGTCATTTCTTTGATTTGAGAGTCAATAGAAAGTGCCTGCATCTCATCCGACTCAGTGCTTTTCCGAGCATAAAGGCAGTACCTTACTGGTGGTGGCGGTTGGTTAATCATTGTTTGGTCCATAGATTTTAAGGTTATTGCTTAATTTCTATGAACATTGATGACGCTACCCCTTGGGGTAGTCCAGACCCCGAAGTAGATAAACTGTAGGTAACTTATTTGCCTCAAATTATCAAATTTTTACCAATAAGGATCGGGGTTGGGTATTTTAAAAGGTATCGGCTCGTGATTGCGGTCATAATCGTCGTCCATTTTTTTCTCAACCAACGCCGCGTAACGGTGAACATCGGCGGCATGCGAAGTCCAATTATGATATGGAATCTCCTTATACATATTTCGTTTTTCATCCCACTCTCTGACATATTGGCTGATGGCGTCAAGCCAGGGCAAACATTTTTCTTCATCAATCCAAAGTCGATCAAACATAAACCTGCCTGCCTGAATTCCATCATCCACATTGCTTCGGGATTCGATAGTACTAAATGACAGGCCGAGGTCTCTGGCATAATCTATCCTCGTTTTTCCAGTACTTACTTCTCGAGCATTTATATCATGCGGCGCAAAGTGTTTCCCATAAATATACTCTTTTCGTTGAACCATCATTACCGCTTTATCAATACCATCACTTTCAGATCCTTGCCAATAATCAATCATGTAAGTCATTCCATTAAAACTCTGGTAAAAGCCGATGGCCATTGCCTGACCAACTCCAATATCCCAAACGGTATATACTTTTTTATCGCGGCGAAGCGGTATAATTGTTATCCTATTCTGTTCTCTGGCGCGACTAACCTCAGCTGCGTAAACCGCGCCTTTAATAGCTGAGTCAAAGGAACAATAAAGTTCCTGGTTATATTCCTCTCGGGTCATTGTCTGCTTGGAGTTTTCTACCTCCTCTTGATCAATAACGCCGGTATCATCGACGGTTAGATGGCGAACGAACCAATCGTCATCATTACGGTGAGCCTCAAACAGCCGGTAGAATTCATTTTTACCTTGTGGTGTCCCAATCCAAATCGCGTATCCCTCATTTTCTAAAAGCGCTGGCCGGATTACTTCAGTAAAAATATTATTAGGTTGCATACCATATTCATCAAATACCACACCACTTAAACCAATACCTCTCAACCTATCAGGATTTTCTGCGCCATATAGGGTTATTTTAGATCCGCCGGGAAAAGTCACGGATAGTTCGGATTCACGAAAAATAACACCGGGAACAAACCGGGAATATTCTTTTAGTATGCCCCAAGCGGCGTTTTTAGCCATTTTGTAGGTTGGAGCAATGAAAGCATAGTTAGTACCGATTTTAGTTAGGGCGCTTCGTATCAAAAAGTTTAGCGCCGCTGTGGTTTTACCGGCCCGGCGGTGGACCACTAACACCATCCAACGTTTGTCTGTCTCATGAAACGGAATTGCCCATTGCCGCGGCAAATAAGGGCTAGTTATTTTTTTGGCCATATGTTTAATGTTTTTGTTTATAGAGGAATGAAACCTCTACGGATTGATTAATCTCGACCCTAGTTTTATTAAACTTGGGATGGCGTTTTTCCAACCAATAATGAATAGCTGGCCAATGTTTGTCTTTCATCAGAGTCAGTAGTTGATGTTCACTAAGATCATTGAAAAGATCCTCGCCCATAAGTAGCGCTTTATCAGCCGCCGCTTCAAATTCTTTATCTTCTTCCCGCCAGCGGTAATAGGTTTGGCGGCCAACGCTGGCTTTTTCACAGGCTACTTGAACAATGGGATAGTGGCGGAGTTGCTCAAGAACCAACTCTTTTAATTTCGTCTGTCTTCTGGCGATTGTCCGTTTTTTCTTGGAGTTATTCATATAATTTTCTTAGCTTTCTTACCCGTCAGCTTTTCCCAACGATACTTAATTACCTCGGCGTAAACTGGTGATTTTTCCATAAGGTAACAACGGCGTTTCATTTTCTCAGCCGCAATTAAAGTACTGCCCGAACCGCCAAAAGGTTCTACTATCAAATCTCCGCGCTTGGTTAAAACTTTAACGTATGGAATTAGGATTTCAATTGGTTTAGTCCCGAAGACTACGCCCTGACCAGAATTTTTTTCATCTGACGCCTTGAATTCAATAAAGTCGGTTGGGCAGATTTTTTTGCCAGCATCATAACCCTCCCATTGTGGCTTACCGGTAATGGCATAAAGCGCCGTTTCGTATTCATTTTGTAGTTCACCAATTTCCGATTCAAAATTAAATCGCATTTCTTTTGACACTCCGACCATAGCAATGTCATGTTTAGAGAAGAACTTATATTTTGCGGCAAACCCTTGGGTGCGATTTGGCAGATGCCAGACCAGCATATTTTTTACTTTCCAATATTTTTCCATTTCATTCCAAATCGTCCGGATATTTTTCCAATTTTCATAAACAATAATGTGAAAATCAGACTTGGCAATCTTGGCGATATTAGCCATCCACTTTTCAGTAAAGTCGGGTGGTAAAACATCAGTGCCAAGATATTTTCTGTTCCGCTTGAATCCAAAACCAGCTCCTTTGCCCTTATATTTAGTATGGAGATAATCAAGAATATAGGGTGGATCCGTGAAACACATGTCGGCCTTTTCGTCATTCATGAGTTTTAAGACATTTGTTTTAACAGTTGAGTCGCCACACATAAGTCGGTGTTGCCCAAGTTGATAGACGTCACCATTTTTAGTGGTAATATTTTTGATGTCCAGTTTGGCTAATTCTTTTTCTAGATTAAATTCTTCTGGCGTATCTTCGATAGCAAAAATGTCGTCGAGTTCTTCCGAAGAAAACCCGATGTCAGCCAAAAACGATTCTTCGAAATTGACTAGCGAGTCCCAATCAAATTCGCCGGTATTTTTATTCAGCCGAATGTTAAGTTCTTTCTCTCTTTCTAAGTCTGGAATATTTAGGTAAACGACAGGAACGGTAATCATCCCAATTTCTTGGGCGATTGATAGTCGGAAATGACCACCGATTACGACTCCTTGGCGGTCTAGAGCGGAATTAGCAATAATTGGATCAATAAAGCCGTACTTTTTAATGCTGGCTTTAAGATGCTTGATTGCTTCTTTGTCCCACTTACGCGGGTTGTATTCCGACGGCCGAAGCTGGTCAATCGGAACATAGACGATTTCTAGTGAATTATTTTTCATATGGTTGTTGGCGATTTCTATTATTAATTAATAGCGCTAATTAGCTGACCAACTAATTAGCAGAATAAAAAATAGGGAGCCGCAATGCGTTCCCTGTTGATTAAAATAAAAAAATCCAGAAGTTAAATCACAAAAAACACATTGCAGTGCAATCTTTGGCGATTTAACTTCCGGATTTTTACGGGCGATCCATTACCCAAGAATGTTAGGTCTCTTTTGCTAGCCGAACCCGAATTTTGTGAGCACATTCACTCACAAAGCGACCAGTATTGAATTATGCGGCAAAAGGTTAAATAAATCTCGAAAGTCGTCAGATCTATCCTATTTTTAATGTTCTATATCGGTAGTATATCACAGCCAATTTTTTATGACAAGTCCAACCCCCCATTGTTGGTAACTCGACTTTACAATTCTGGTGGTTGAGTTAGGGTATAGTGGACTTTTAGCTAAAAAAACGCTAAAATTGAAATGTCAATTACAATTTATTAGTCGCCTAAACTCGTCGGGTTTCCGACGGGCATGGCGCAGAAAGCCCAACGAAGATACTGAACCCCGCGTTCAGCGACTCTTCGTTGGGTCATATCCCGAAAGGGATATGGGGCCGAAAGGCCTAGCTGGCGCGGGGCTCTTTGTTTTTCACAAAAATTATAAAAGTATGAACCCAATAAAAAACCTCCTTTATAAAAAAACTTTCATTTTTACAATTTTGGCGCTTATTTTAATTGGTGGATCATTTTATTGGTTTGCTTACCGGCCAACGAAAATAAGGCACGATTGCTCTTGGACTAAAGTTACTGAACCTGCTAAGCCAGCGGTAACTAAAGAGGAAGCCGAAGCCAGCCGTTTAAAATATGATGGATGTAAAGAGCGTGAACGAGAAGATGGTAATAATCCCTATGGAATTAAAACTACCAGTTTTTGTGATATTTCATTAAAACAGGAAAGTCCAGCAATTCCAAAAAAAGTATGGTATAGAAAAGCCAATAAGGATGAATATAATTTTTGTATTCACGAAAAAGGATTATAAATAACAAAATTTTTTATGAAAAATAAATGGTTTAAAGTCAGTATTATTACAATTATTATTTTTCTTGCTACACCAACTGTAGTTCTGGGTGGTTCATTTGTAATTTCTTTAATTCAAGGTAAGACCGCCGACGAGGCAGTCCAAATTTTGGCAGAACAACTAGACGGCGTATTAGACCGTTTGGGTATTATTGAGGCCAAGCAGGCAGAGTTAGAGCAAACGACTCAAACAGCCACTAATGAAATTGGCGATTTAAAAGATAAAAATGCAGAGCTAGAAGAATCTTTAACTAATTCCAACGTCAAAATTGGTAGCCTAGAAACTCAAAATACTGATTTGCAGAATAAAATTAATTGTCAGGATTTAATTAAGAGAACACCACAGGGCGGTAATGCGCATTTTATCAATAAGGATATTGTTGGTTATTATAATTTTACTAAAACTGATTTAGAAAATAGTAAGAAAAGTTTGGATTATTTACCAACGGTCAAGGAAAATCCCACTCAAGAAAACATAGATAAACTTCGTTCATTCGGAATCATACGCGATCCCAATGATAATTTCACCAAACTAGGTTGGGATGAGTATTGGTCAGAAAATCTCTCTGCCCAAATTAAATATGACGAACAGCTATTGTCCGAAGCGCAACCGCTCTATGATGGTTATACCGCTCAATGCGGAGTAAATTAAATCAACTATGAACTTATTGGCAAGTCAAAAGTTTAAATATCTAGACATAATAAAATATGGGATTTATAGTATTGGTAAAGAAGCAAAAATTAGTGATATAAAAGAAGTGTTTAGAGGAGAAGCGAAGGTGGTAGACGACTCGGATGATATGGACGTTTACTCAACTAACCATGCGTATCTTGGGCAGGAACATTTGCGCTTAGATTTTAAGTACAACGATTTCTATGGGTTTATAGATTTTGATTTAATGCCCAATGATCACTTTCTTAAATCAGAAGAGCAGGCAAAGAGATTAGTAAATTTTAAAACTCAAATTTTTGCAAACAATGATTTGGCGAAGCTCCCTCTGATAAATGCGGCAGTTTATTTAGACTTAAAAAAAGAATACGGCGTTCCAAATAATTTTGATCAATTCGAAAGAAAAAAGAAAAAAGAGTTTATTAAAATGGATAAATTATTGCGTCAGCAATATAAATTATTTGGTGCTAATTCTGACGAAATCCAGATTTGGTATATTGAAAAACAGGAGATTTATTATCTTGTTTCATTTTATTACTTTAAGGGTGGTATAAATGTTCCGCCCTACCTTTCCTTTGCCATAACTGAGATGTTTAAATTTTTGTAAGGGTATTTCTAGTCTAAAAAAATTAATTATTTTAAGTATGGAAGATCAAATCAAAGAAACTTTGCGACTTGTTTATTCTTCAGGTCGACCTATGCCGGCTCATTTTACGCAAAACGGTGACCGTAACCAATCGTTTTGTATTGATTTTGAGCCGCTGACCAAAGATGACGACGAGGCGATGGCGTCAGAGGCGTGGGGGTCTACCAGCGATTTTTTGAGCGTTGATAAATGTGGTGATGAAATTTTGGATAAAAGCCAATTTAATATGGTAACAAAAGTTGGCGAAGATATGATGGTTGGGGCTTTTATTTTGGCAAAACTCAATGGCGGTTCGTTAATGACCGAAATAAAAAGGGCGATTATTGATGACACCATTGAGACCTTCAAGAATAAAGTTAATAATGCGGATCAGGTTTTAGCCGGAAAACAGGTAAATAGATACTTTGACCATTGTATGGAATATGGCCACGGCAGAGCGACTTCATAATAGTTTAGTTTATGATTTCAGAGGAAATGTTGAAAAAATACAAAGCAATTTATAGAAAAAAGTTTGGTAGGAATATTTCTGATCAGGAAGCGTTAGAACAGGCCACAAAATTATTGACCTTAGTGAAGGCGATATATAAACCAATGACAAAAGAAGATCTTGATAAGCTTAATAAGAGGCGGAGCGAAACCGTTTGATAACATAGAACGCGCGTAGTAAAAATCGCCTAACTAGCGGTTTTTTTAGTTGACTTTTACAGTTAAACGGCAGATAATTATATTTGCTTCATGACCCGACTATACTTTAGTAATAAAATATGTTTAATCTGAAATCTGAGACAAAAATATTTATTGTCCTTGCTGTTATTTTGGTCTTATTTATCGTCGTGTATTTTTACTTCCCTAATAATAAGTTAGCGTCAGATTATATCCCCAATCTTGTATCAGAAATTGTTGGAATTCTAGTGGTACTATTTTTTGTAGACTATTTAATAGAGAAGAAATATAGAAGAATTGCTTACGAAAAATTAAAGCATCCTTTAAAAGATATTGTCGAAATGTTCGCGCAAATGATAAAAGCATCATTAAAAGTTAGCGAGGATTATGGTGTTTTACCATTATCGTTCAATGAATTATTTGATTCAAAGATGTCAAAAGAAATAAGCTGGTTAAATTTTGGGGCACCGGCGCCCATTTGGCCAAAAGTTAATTGGGCGGTTCATGGCAATAACGTTTTACATAATAGTTTTTTAAAAATTGATCAAATTGTTGATACCTATGTACACTTTATAGAAACATCTGTTATTCAAGAATTAGAAGATTTTAAGAACGATCAAATTATTGATCTAATTAGAAAGACGAAAATTGTTGTGAGTAATATTAATTCTGCAGAGTATCCAATTTTGAAACCGTTTGAGCGAGAACTGTCAGTAACTTTTGAAAAAATTGTTAAATTATTGTTAATGGTAGAAAAAGTTACGGGTAAAGAAATTAAAATTAATAATAATTTATGGGAGAACAATGTAAATCCATTAATAGGCGACTCCCGTTCTTCCAAAAATTTAGATTTAGTCATACGACAGGATTAATTTTTAAAGGATGCCAAAGATATCAAAAAAACATCATTATATACCCCAATGCCATTTAAGAGGCTTTCTCAACGATCAAGGCAGTTTTTTTATTTTTGATAAAAAAACTGGTAAACTCAGGGAAACTAATACCGCTGATGTGCTATTTGAGAAAGATAGGAACACCACTATAAGCTTAGATGGACACAAAAGTGATTGGCTGGAAAAAGTCTATAATAGTCTTGAGAATAAAATTGCTCCTATTTTTAATGAAATTAATACAGAAAAAGGTAGGCATAGGTTTTCAAACAGCAATAAATTAAATCTAGGTTTATATATAGCTACATTGTATTGGAGATTGCCCGTCACTGATCATATATCAGAGAAAATAAAAAAAGACCGGGGGCTTGCCGCCACCCCGTTTAATCTATTTCGCAAAGACGGGTCTTCTGCTACAGAAACAGAAAAGAAACAAATTTTAGCCACCAAAGGGATGGAGAAAGCCTATAGATTATTGTTGACCTTTGCTTCAATTCATAACCAAGATTATCTGAAACAAATTTTTAGTTGGAAATTTTTGTTTAACGATCCCGGCTATTTTTTAATATGTGATAATCCAATTATAAAAGATGGGGAGATAGATGATGTAGATGTATTAAACAAATTTGTCATGCCTTTATCTAAAGAATGCTTATTAATTAATAATGAGTTTGTGCCAGTCAATCGGTTGCCTAAATATTTTTTTATACAAATGGGCGTTGCCATGTTTCATCAGGCCGAAAGATTTGTCTGTTGCCATGATCGAAATTTTTTAGAGCATATTATCAAATATTATGATGATGTCTATAAGAAATTTGATAAAACAGAAAGTATCATACCGGAGCTATTTAATATGTTGACTCATAGCGGAACTACTCGCTAACAATTTATGCCCGACTTAGAAAATATTGAAAAAATTATTTTTGATTTATTGCCTTTTGATTACTACCAAAGACATCTTAAAGCGATGGTCCGAACCTTAAAATTAAGTCGTTTTTATTTTCTGAGATTTAATGCCTCCTATCTTTTGTTTATCCAGAAGTCTATGTCGCTCACCCTAGAAAAATATCAAAAAGCTATTCAGGAAGGTAAGAAGCTCTTAGAAAGTGAGACTGACGAACAAAATAAACAGACTATCAAGCGTAGAATAAATACACATTATCAACTAGTGAGAATATTACAAACTATCGCTGATGGTATTGCTTGGAGAAACTTAAAATATAATAGACCTATAATGAGACTGCTTTCTGAAAATTCAGGTCCTGGTTTTATTGATAAACAAATAAAACTAATAATGGGAATTAAATCCAAACAAGTTCTTATCATAAACGACTTAACTAGGTTTTGTCGTGTTGGTGATTTTACTATGGTTTTACCAGATGGTAGAGTTATTTTATATGAAGCTAAAAAAGGAAAAGAATTTTTATTGAAAGATATAGGAGATATATTAGCAACAGCAAAGAAGCACAGTTCGCCGAAGTTTAGCGTTCAACAACGTAGACACTTGATAGTTCAAAGCGCTTTTATAAATAACAAAATAGAAATTCCGGTTGTTAGTAATGGTCGTATAATTAAAGATTTATCAGTTGATATAGTTGATGTAAATATAAAAATCCCGGCCTATTTTAAAACACTAAAATTGGCCATTAAAAAGGCAAAGAAAGTTGGCTATTCATATTTTCAGCCAGAGGAAGGCTGTTTCGTGGGTGTTAAGGATTATCGTACTATTTTAAATAATGTTGATAAATCAGAATTTATTATTAACAAGATGAAAGAGGGCTTTAATAAAAATTCCCCGGCATGGGTAAAAACTAATATTCCCAGTAGGATTATTTTTGATAGTTATTTTTCGTTCTATAACGAGGAGCAACAATTTAGTCGTAATATATTACCGTATTCGTTGTTGCCTTTATCGGCGCATGATTGTATTGATATTATGGCTGGTTATTTACGCATTATTATTTATTATGATCTGAATTATTTTAAAAAACTTTTGGCTAGAAACGGCTGGCTGGTAACTGAGACCGATTTTAATAAGAAATTTCAGCAAAAGCAGCCGGATTTATTTGATGAACGACCCGGTAGAGATATGTTTAAGAAAGAATACAAAGATTTTATATTCTTTATTCGAAGAAAAAATCACGATGGTATTTTTTCAACTAAGCTTTCTTTTACAGAATTACTTCAGATGATATCTTCTTTTTATAAAACCGATTTTATGCTTAATTCGCTAGAATATCGTTTTAATAAAGCAAAAGGGCGTAAAGGTAGGGCTTTATTGGCGTTCAATTATGTCGGAGAGAAAAACATATTAAAATAATGTGATCTGTTTCTGATTTGAGACATTCACTGGAGACCAGTTGAAGAGTGTCCCATTTGTCCCATTTCCAGAATCCAACCCCTACCCCGTGGGGTCTAAAGTGTCCCGGGGAAGCAGTTCGAAACCCCCTTAGGAATCCCCCAAAGTATGGTCCCAGACTGACACGGGTCATTTTCCGATGCTAGTTCGAGAGATGTCAAAGGGTTATCTAATTTTAAATGTTTTTAACCCTTGAGATGCTATGTTAAAGGGTTCGATTCCCCGTGGGGAGCCACCGTTAAGGGGAGACCCAGTGGGGTTATAAAGTGTATTTAGATTAAAAAATCACCCAAAAATTCGGATGATTTTTTAGTTTCAGTTAAATTACATTTCGAACCCCGTTTTTTTATCTTGAATGAAGAGTATTATTGTTTGATATTATAGATAGACAGACTCTAGCTCACCTATAATCCATCGTCCGATGTTATTCAAAATATTTGATATTTTTTCTTTATCATCAGTTGGGTTGATGGCTAGGTCCAACACCTCTCTCATCTCATCGTCTTTCTCCGGGTAATATTTAGAGAATATTTTATAGCAAGGATATAAATCTCTAGTAAAAGTTTGGTCACGTTCCATTACTAACTCAAATCCCGCGCGTAAAATTCTTTTCATTATTATTTTGCATTGCATTTTTACTTCTTCAATTTCACCATTTTTAAAAAGCGCTACCTTTTTATTTATAAAATCTCCATAATTACGTGAAGCAACCAAAGAATCTTTACCTGGTTTCACTTTTGGCAGGTCTGGAATGACACTGTCTCCATATACACAGATCGCCATCGTTTTTAATAGCACAGGAGCTATTTTATTTCTTCCACTGACGATATCCTCAACATTTTTGTGAGGTAAATCAAAATCAGTGCAAAAAGGATATTTATCTTTTAAGGTTTTTTTAAATCTGATATCCAACTTAAATCAAGTTCGTCTACAGATCCAGTTACAATGGTTACGCAGTCAATATCTGATACGTTGTCTATTGGCGTTCCTCGGCCGACAGACCCTTTCACATAAATACTATGAATTTGATCGGGAATGTTTTTAGTATAAGCTCCAATAATATCATCAATTATCAAACGCCAATTTAAAGGAATTTTTTCTATAGCGGACTCTGATTTAATATAGCCGGCCTCATCAACAGACAAAATGGTTCCTATATCCTGAATTTGGGTGGAGTCTTGATGACCAACTTTTGGTTCAAATTTTTTAATCATATTGTTGATGATATCATATTAAATTTTTCTATACCGCGTCGTTCTGCCTTGTCCTAGCCGTTCTATTTTTTTCAGTTGTAGTAGCTTGTCTAATGCTTGAGAAACGGTCGGCCTAGCCACTTTGGTCGCTTTGGCAATTTCTCCCGGCGTTATTTCTTTACCAGATTCTAAGTAGCGCCAAACCGTCAGCTGTTTTGGCGACAACAGTTTTTCAATATTTTCTGCGGATAACAAAGCCAGAGCTTGTTTGGCTTGAGTCAGTGAAATATCCAAGAAGAATTTTGTCCAGTCCGAAATATCTTCCTCGGCTGTGCCAAAGGTTTTTTGACTGCGACGCAGCGCTAGATAGTAATCAGCTTTGTTGTCCTCAATCAGTTTCTCATGTGAAACATAAGGCATATAGGCATAACCGTATTTTAGCATTAGAAGATTAGTCAGTATTCTGGCCAGCCGGCCGTTGCCATCCTGGAACGGGTGAATTTTAAGGAACTCAACTACGAAGTTGCTAATTATTAGTAAAGGATGAGTTTCTTTTAGACCCAAAGCTTCATTAGTCCAGTTCATCAGTTCTTGCATGGCTTTAGGTGTCAAATATGCCGGAGTTGGGGCAAATAAGACGCTAATAGTTTTTCCGCTTTCATCCAACATTTCCACTTGGTTCTCAATTTTTTTGTATTCACCTCGATGTCGCTGGTCTTTACCGGTGTATTTTAATAATTCTTTGTGTAAATGTTTGATAGTGCTTTCGGTAAAGGGGATACTGGCCCAAGAATTAAATACGTTATCCAATAGTTCATAATAACCTTGGACTTCCTGCTTGTCACGGTCAGCCAGTTTTTGTAGGGATAGCCCACGCATCAATTTTTCAATTTCGTTGTCAGTTAGTTTGGCTCCTTCAATACGGGTAGATGCTCCGGTGGAAGTAACCAAAACCGAGCGTTTTAGTCGTCCTAACGCTTGAGGGTTTAGTTGCGCTCCGCCAGTCCACTGGCCTTTCAGTTCATCAATCTGGTTAAGAGGCAACCAAATGTTGTCTGGCAGATTTTTAAGCCGTTTTTGAAAGTTAGTCATATAGCTAAAATCATTAATCTTATATACTTACTATATTAGATTATATGAGATTATTTATACCCAGTCAAGTAATTCCCGGTCCAGTAAAAACGCTCAAAAGTATTGGCCAAAATTAGATGACCGTTTGGGGGCGACCCGAAAGGGTTAGATTCCCTTTGCCATCATGTACCGATGAGCTGTTCGAGAGATGCTGTAGGGTTACCTATAGCAGCGACTCGAATGGATTAGAATATCTTGCCAGAAATGGCAACTAAAAAACCACCTTTGCGGTGGTTTTTTAGTCTTAGTTTATCCAGTAGTAAATTCCAGAATTTTATCCTTTAATTTTAGTTTACTTTTTAGGTTGGTCAACAATTCTCTTTTCTCATATAAGTTGCCTTCTTTTAGTATGTATTGTGCGTACAGTCGTATATCTATGTCCTTGTTCTTTTTATCCTTTTCCTTAATTCCCAGTACTCCTTTTCGGAAATAGTAGTATCGGTCTACCTCCTTTTGGATATTCTCTCGAATACCCAAGGTATCTAAATCCATTCGTTCAATCATATCCGAGAGTTGTTTAATCAGCTCGTCTTCTCTAACCCATGGGTTTTTGCAACTAATATCCCGGCTCCCAGTACAGCCGTAATAGACATGCCGTCTGACCGTGCCATCTTTAAGATTCTTGAATTTCTCGTCAGCAGTAATTCCCGAACCGCATTGCCCGCAAGTGATTAATTTTACGAAGGCGAATTCTTTGTTTAGTGCTTTCATCTCAGATCTAATAATTTTATCTTGAACAAGATCAAAGAGCTCTTTGGTGATTAATGGCTTGTGTTTACCTTGGTGCCATTGACCGCTGTCTTTTGGGTATTCAAAGGTTCCGTAGTAAAAAGTATTTCGTACCAGGCGATAAATATTTCCCAAGTTAAGAGATTTACCATATTTAGTTTTAAACTTTAGGTCGTCCCTAAGCCATTTATAGACGCTTCGCCCGCTGCAGTTTTCATAAGCAATCTTTTCAAATATCTTGGTAATAATTGGCCCACGTTCTGGGTCAACCTCAACTTGGCACTTTTTATCTTTATCCGTTGAGGGTAAATATCCAGTCGGCGGTTGCCATGGCCACAAACCCATTTCTACCCGGGCTCGCATACCTCGTTTAGTATTTAGTCCTCGATTATCGTTTTCTAGCTTAGCCTGAGAGCAAAGAATCATCAGTAAAAACTTCTGATTGGGGTCGTTAGTAAATATTTGGCTGTAAGTTCGTATTTCTTTGAGTAGCTTCTGATCCATCAAATCCACTAACGATCCTAAATCCCCAGCATTACGGCTTAAACGGTCTGGCGCCCAGGTTAAAATTCCATCAAACTTACTTTCTCGAAGATCTTGAACTAGTTGATTATATATTTCCCTTTGCCCTGATGCTTTGGCGGAGTGACTTTCTCGTCTGATATCTATAACATTTAGATGGTCGCGAACTGCAATCTTTCCCATCTCTTTAATTTGCGAATCAATACTTAACGCTTGCATCTCGTCTGACTCGGTTGATTTCCTGGCGTACAGGCAGTAACGTATGGGGGTAGGGGCTTGATTTGGAATTAGTTGTTCCATAGGTTTAAGGTCAATAATTAGTTCCTTACACCCTATTGATGACGCAACCCGCTGGGATTAGCCAGCCCTAAAGAGTAGGTAAACTGTAGATAAAATACTTCAAAAAAACCCCTAAAATTGTTTAAAATATGGTTAAATGCTTTACAGAAATAGAGTTTTATGCTATGATTACCTATTGTTCTTTTCTATAAAGGTCATATTTTAGCTAATGTGAGGCGAGCGTTTTGGATGCTAATTTTAGTATTTAGAACGCTCGCCTCAATTTCGGGGCAAGTCGCATAGCCTGAGCGGTTTCAGGTAATAAGGAGGATGGCTCCGATGTCGAAAACATTGGCTCCGTCCAAGGTTACGAGTCGGGACCCCAAAGGTCTCAAGTTCATGTCCATTACCGAAGCGGCCTACAACAAGGCCGGCCTCACCGAGGAAGAGGCACAACGCGTCAATGACACGCCCGGATTGTCCGAGCTTGTCAGCGGCTTCATTGCCGAGAACCGACAACCAAATCGGTTCAAGGACGAGGAAACCCGCTCCAGCTACGACTACCCGCCCGAGTACAAGGGGCCCCGGCTGATCGCGGAACAGATTGCGGCAATCGCCAAAATCTTCGATCTCGATCCGGTGAAGGCGTTCGAGTACGCCAAGCAGTTACCGGCGCTTCCCGAA
>Ga0172368_10003381_pt1 | contig 19417 bp, 13 predicted proteins | sample Lak11m_FD_114540 | JGI IMG/M metagenome (GOLD analysis project Ga0172368, IMG submission 114540) | Freshwater microbial communities from Kabuno Bay, South-Kivu, Congo - kab_022012_11m | ecosystem: Environmental > Aquatic > Freshwater > Lake | place: Democratic Republic of the Congo: South-Kivu...
CGCATTTGGTTCACAGCAATTTTATGCGTGACTTTTGAATTGGATGAAATCAAATCAGCTACTGCTTCAGCTTGTGTTAAATCCATTTTCCCATTCAAAAAAGCTCGCATGGTAAATTCACCAGGATTAGCAAGACGGGCTCCATTATCTATTAATAGCTGCAAAATTTTTTGTTGAATATATAATGAACCATGGCAACTTATTTCAATCGTGTCCTCACCGGTATAGGAGTGAGGTGCCTTGAATAAACAGAGTATCACATCATCAATAAATTCTTCATGCTCATTAATTTTACCATAGAAAATACTACGTGTTGATATTTCTTCAAGTGAAATTTCTTTTTGAATATTGGTAAAAATTTTACTGCAAATACAAAATACATCATAGCCGGAGACTCTGACTACTGCAATTCCGCCACTACCGGTAGGGGTGGCAATAGCACAAATAGTATCTTCCTGATCGATTGATTTCATTCGAAAATTAAATGAATTTTACAAAATTAGATATTTTCTTTGTGTATATTAATAAAAGATATAATTTTGGTGTGTTATTAAAACAATATTATTATGAGTATTTTAGTGAATAAAAATTCCAGAGTAGTTGTTCAGGGCTTTACGGGCTCAGAAGGTACATTCCATGCAACACAAATGATTGAATATGGAACGCAAGTAGTAGGAGGTGTTACACCCGGTAAAGGTGGGCAGAAACATCTTGATAAGCCCGTTTTCAATACAGTTTCAGAGGCAGTGAAAAATGCAGGTGCTAATGTTTCTATCATATTTGTTCCTCCTGCCTTTGCTCCTGATGCTATCATGGAAGCTGCCGAAGCAGGAATTGGAGTTATTGTCTGCATTACCGAAGGTATTCCGGTTAGAGACATGGTAAACGTTAAAGAATATTTAAAAGCACGCGAATGCAGAATGATTGGGCCAAATTGTCCGGGGATTATTACTCCGGGAGAATGTAAAGTTGGTATAATGCCCGGTTTTATTCATAAACCCGGTCGCGTTGGTATTATTTCCCGGTCAGGAACTTTGACTTATGAAGCTGTTGATCAATTAACAAAAAATGGACTCGGACAAACAACTGCTATTGGTATTGGTGGTGACCCAATTCTTGGAACCAGTATGGTAGAAGCTGTTCGTTTATTTATGGCTGATGGTGCAACCGAAGGTATTGTTATGATTGGTGAAATTGGTGGTGGTATGGAAGCCGAATCTGCTGAATGGATAAAAGCGAATGGTAATAAGCCGGTCGTTAGTTTTATTGCAGGTGCAACCGCTCCAAAAGGTAGAACTATGGGACACGCAGGCGCAATAGTCGGTGGAACAGCTGATACAGCAGAAGCTAAAAAGAAAATATTAAGAGATTGCGGTGTTCATGTTGCTGATTCTCCTGCCGAGATAGGCGCTTTGATGCTTGGACTTTTAAAATAATACTTTTTTTATCGGGTTTTTATGTTTTACTGAGCCGATAAAAAGCTCTTTATTAAAAGAAAATAGTTTTTTTTCTTTGATACTAATTATACTCCGATAAACTTTAAAATTGTTTTAATTTCCAAATTTGTACATTCCCAAATTAACCTTACTCCATCATCACAAACGCTGCCCAGTAATAGGGTGCATACTTCTTTGCCATGACTTGCTGTGCCTTACGAAACGAATCGTGCTTGTTCTTTGTTTTGATATAATTCTCATAAAACATTGTCATCAGTTCTGTGGTTTCTTTATCCGGTACTTGCCATAAGCTCATGATTACTGCTTTTGCACCTGCTACCTGAAAAGCACGTTGTAAACCATAAACACCTTCGCCGGTTTTGATATCGCCCAAGCCGGTTTCACAAGCGGATAATACAACAAGGTCTGTGTTTCTTAAATTACAGTTTGCTACTTCATAAGCAGTGAGAACACCGTCTTCAACACTATCTAACTGTGGCTTGCATTGCCAGGTATAATTGGCTCCTGCTAAAATAATTCCCGAACGCCATAATGGATTGAGAGCGGTTTTAAATACATTTCTTGTAGTGCTATAAGTTGTTGAGTCCGGCTCAGGGAAAAAGAATCCATGGGTGGATATATGTATAATGCCCGGTGAGTTTTTTCCAATGAGTAATTTGAATGCTTCTTCTGTTGCCTTGCCACTTGTGTACAATTTTGTATTCCATTTTTTCTTTGTGAAAACTTTATTAATGTTGTTCACTTCCGTGAGCGTTCCTGATAAATAATTCCATTTGTTTCCTTGCAAGGTGTCGGACGATAAGGCGCGTGATGCATAAATGTCAGTTGATTTAATTGCTTTGCTTTTTATTTGAGTGGTGTCAATATCATAAGTGATTCCTCCAAATAAAGCAATGGTATTATTGTTTTCAACATTAGTAGGTTGTGTTATTGCCAATTGTTTAGTACTGTTAACAAAATGGATATCATACTTATTCAGCAGCAATTGTTTTTTATCATCCTGCAATGCGTCATAGGAAATTTTATTCAGCAGCCCTGTGAGTGATACATAAATTTTTTCCTTTCCTGCAAGCAGTGTATCCAATGGTTTCCATATAAGTTTATACAATATCTGACTTTCTGTTTCATCATCAACATAGCTGTTTATAATGGGTTTGATACCTTTTACCTGTGCGGTAGTTTGATACAGTTCTGTTTTTGTTAAGATGCTATTTAATTCATAGTTATTGGTAAGCTTAAGCAGTTGAGGGTATTTGTCTTCTTTCCTTAATAACAGTGCGCAATAATATGTGGTATTCGGAATGTTTATTTTATTTCCTGCGGTATCATAATCTTTTTTTTCTGTTTTGTAAGTAAGGAATTCTATGGCAGCATCTTTTTCTCCGAGATTCTTTTTTACATCTTCGCACGTATATTGCAGCAATTTTCTGTCTTCGGCAAATACATTTGATTTCTTGCTAAGTTCTTTTTCAACAGTATTGGCAAGTGTTTCCAAAGAATCTAAATTGACTTCCATTTTCTTTAATTTGCTTTTGCTCCATTGGGTGTATCTTCCAATATCTTCCTTTAAAGCCAGCCATTCGTCATATTGATGGATAAGCGCTGTATCATTTCCATTGTTTATAATATCTCTGATTTTATTGCTGCTTTGCAATAGCAATCCTTTCATAGCTAGCTGTGAATTATAAGCCATTTGAGTGATACTCGGATTTTCTTTGCAGCGGACTAAGGCAAAGGAAATAAAATCGTTAAAATCATGGCTAAATGTTTTCATATATTCTTCTTTTTCCTTTTCGCTCAGGAAACTGAAATTGCTTTGAATATTGGCAAAGCGGATGTTTAAATCTTCAATAAACAAGGGCTCGGCTTTGTCATACTCATGCATTGCCATATACAAACCAGCGAGGTTACATAATGTTTGTGCATACTTTGGATGCTGTACCCCTAGTACTTCTTTTCTCGCATTTTTAGCTTCAATATACAAGAGTTCTGCTTTTTTATATTGTCCCATTTTAAAATATAATGTAGCGAGGTTACTTAATGAAAGTGCATAATTGGGGTGCTTTTCGCCAAGCACTTCCTTTTGAATATTTTTTGCTTCAATAAACAAGGGTTCGGCTTTTTCATACTGTCCCATGTTCAAATATAAGTAAGCTAGGTTATTTAATAATTGTGCATAATTGGGATGCTTTACGCCCAGCACTTCCTTAAATATGTTTTTTGATTCAATATACAAGGGTTTGGCTTTTGCATATTGGTTCAAATTGTCATATAATTTGGCGAGGTTATTTAATGACTCTGCATAATCGGGATGCTTATTACCCATCACTTCCTTTCTGTTATTTTTAGCTTCAACATATAAGGGTTCGGCTTTCGCATATTGGCCCATTTCCGAATATAAGTAAGCCAGGTTATTTAAAAATTGTGCATAATTGGGATGCTTTACGCCCAGCGTTTCCTTACAGATTTTAAGTGCTTCAATAAACAAGGGTTCGGCTTTCGCATATTGGCCCATGTTCAAATATAAGTGAGCTAGGTTATTTAATGAAAGTGCATAATTGGGATGCTTTACTCCCAGTGTCTCTTTACATATGTTGTTTACTTCAATATACAAGAGCTCAGCTTTGGCAAACTGACCCATTTTCATATATAATACGGCGAGGTTATTTATTGAACTGGCATATTCAGGGTGCTTTTCGCCTAGTATTTCGTTAAATATGTTTTTTGCTTCAATAAACAAGGGCTCGGCTTTTGCATATTGACCCATTTTCGTATATAATCCGGCCAGGTTATTTAAGTTTGTTGCATAAACAGGATGCTTTTTGCCCAACTTCTCTTTATTTATTTTTCTTGCTTCCATATACAAGGGCTCGGCTTTGGCATACTGCCCCATGTCCCAATATAATAGGGCGAGGTTATTTAATGAACTTGCATATTTAAGGTGTTTTTCTCCCAATATTAATCTGCGAATATTTTTAGAATTTATAAAAAAAATCTCTGCCTGAACATATTTTGATAGACTATTCATATTAACTAAACCCAAATATTCATAGCAATTAGCGATAATTAAACCATCATTTATTTTACGAGCAATTTCCAGAGCTCTTGAATAAAGAATTACGGCAGTATCAGGTTTTGTATTTTCAAGCTCATTCCCAATGGCAATAAGAATGTTTACTTTATTGGTGTCTTCTTTTGCGGTTTTTAACAAAGTATTCAGGGAATCTATAGTGTGAACGTTTTGGGCTTTACTATTTTGAAAACTTGTGAAAGTGATGAGAAAAAGCGTAATCAGAAATTTCATTATTAGTTTCTTTATAATAATACCATTTAGGCATTTACTTACCAGCAGTTAATAGTTATTTAAGCTTTGATGGAAGTTAATTCTAATGATAAGAAAGTAAGAAGTATAATTGGTTTTATTGGTTTTGTTAAAATAGGTTTATTTACAAAGTTACTAAAATAATTGATTAAATAGTTATTAGTTTGTAACGCATCAAAAAGTATTTATTTATCAGTAAACTAATCTAATCTCATTTAAAACAGACATTCATTTTCGTGTATTATATACACAAAAATTCATATATCATTATCGTACATCATTTTTTTAGATACTTTTGACAAAAAAAAATAATTTGACAGTCTATTCTAAAATCATACTCAAACATGGGAAAGAAGCGCCCGTGTTGCGGTTTCATCCATGGATATTTTCAGGTGCGATTCATAAAATTACGGGCGAAGTCAAAAATGGAGATATCGTTGAAGTGTTCTCCAATAAAGATGCATACCTTGCTACAGGCCATTATCAAACGGGTTCCATTGCAGTTCGCGTATTTTGCTATGAGCAACAAGAAATTAATTTTGCCTTTTGGAAATTAAAATTACAAAATGCATTTCAACTGCGTAAGCAATTAAATTTGACCAATACGGCTTCAACAAATGTGTATCGTTTGGTTCATGGTGAAGGAGATGACTTGCCTGGTTTGATTGTTGATTATTATAATGGCAGTTGTGTGATTCAATCACACTCAGCCGGTATGCATATTGCTCGAACGGAGATAGCAAATGCATTGAAAGATATAGTTGGTGAAAAATTGAATACTGTTTACTACAAAAGTGCTGAATCATTTTCTAAAACGAAAGACCAACCAAGTGATGATAATTGGCTTCTGGGCAATAAAAGTGAAACGATTGTTAAGGAGAATAATTTTAATTTTCATGTGAATTGGGCAGAAGGGCAGAAGACCGGCTTCTTTATTGATCAGCGAGAGAACAGAATGTTGTTATCAAAATATGCAGAAGGAAAATCAGTACTCAATCTTTTTTCTTATACCGGTGGCTTTTCGGTTTATGCTGCAAAATCAGGTGCTGCAAAGGTTCATTCAGTGGATAGTTCAAAAAAGGCAATTGAATTGTGTGATAAAAATATTCAACTGAATAATGTCAGTTCTTGTATCCACGAATCTTTTTGCGAAGATGCGATACAGTATTTAAAATCTACAGATGACCAATATGATTTAATAATTCTTGATCCACCTGCTTTTGCAAAACATCTTGATGCAAAACGCAATGCCATCAATGCATATAAGCAATTAAATGCAGATGCGATGCGGAAAATAAAAAAATCGGGAATCATTTTTACCTTCTCCTGTTCTCAGGTGATAGATAAATATTTATTTCAATCCACTGTAATTTCAGCAGCAATACTGGTAGGTCGAAAAGTTAAAATTTTGCATCAATTAACCCAAGCGGCCGATCATCCTGTTTCTGCTTTTCATCCGGAAGGTGAATACCTTAAAGGGCTGGTTTTATTTGTTGAGTAATCTGTTTATTTTTTAATCAAAATAAATGATTATTTAAATTCTAAACCGAATATATTTGCAAAACGATTAATTTTACTAAAGCATAAATGATTTCTATTCCGAACTGTACAAAAAAATTCATTCATCGATATTCAATTATCTTTTTCTTTTTTTTTACTGTTGTTTTCACTTCTCTGGGACAAGAGGTAAAACCCTTTGATTTCAACTTTACTAAAGCTGATACTGCATGGGCAGACTCTGTGATGAACACGCTCTCGCCTCGTGACCGGATTGCGCAATTATTTATGATAAGAGTGCTAAGCAATCAGAACGAGAAATATATTCAATCAATGGGAGATTTTATTTGCGATTGGAAACCGGGCGGAATATGTTTTTTTAAAGGTGGACCTGTGCGTCAGGCACGCATTACAAATTATTTTCAATCATTTGCACAAACGCCACTTTTTATTTCATTGGACGCAGAGTGGGGACTTTCGATGCGACTGGACAGCACGCTTGTTTTCCCACGTCAAATGACCTTGGGTGCCGTTCAAAATGATAGTTTATTATACCTGATGGGAGAGGAGATAGCCCGTGAATGTAGGCGCATAGGTGTTCATATTAATTTTGCTCCTGACATTGACGTAAACAGTAACCGAAACAACCCGGTAATCAACACTCGTTCGTTTGGTGAGAATAAAAATAAGGTTGCTGAAAAAGGAATTGTTTACATGAATGCTTTGCAGAAAAATGGCGTAATGGCATGTGCTAAGCATTTTCCCGGACATGGTGACACGGATACTGATTCGCATAAAGCACTTCCAATCATTCATCATTCAGCAGAAAAAATTGATTCGTTAGACCTTTATCCATTCAAACAGCTTTTTAAAAGCGGCGTTTCGAGTGCCATGATTGCACACTTATATATTCCTGCTTTAGATACTGCTAAAAACAGAGCTAGCACTCTATCCAGAACGATAGTTACTGATATTTTAAAAACAAAGCTTGGTTTCAAAGGACTTGTTTTCACTGATGCTATGGATATGAAAGGTGTGAGTAAATTTTATAAAAATGGAATAGCCGAATTAAAAGCAGTACAAGCAGGTAATGATTTTATATTACTCCCTGCTAATATGCATAATGCTGTAATGGCTATTCAAAGAGCTATAGACAGTTGTGAATATTCACAGCAAGCCATTGATTCAACATGCAGGAAAATACTAATATTCAAACATAAGATGGGTCTTGGAGAGATGAAGCCAATCGAAATTAATTCTATTGACAAGGACTTAAATACGCCTCATGCTCAACTTTTGCAGCAAAAAATATATGAAAGTGCCATCACATTAGTAAAAAATAAAAATGATATTCTACCACTGAAACGCCCCGATCATTTCAATATTGCTCAAATATCTATAGGTGATACCAATCAAACTGTTTTTCAGAAAACACTTTCAAATTATGGCGATATTGATTTTTATAATATGGTTGAAAATCCAACACAAAAATATGCTGATTCAATTTTGAAAGTGTTGTCAAAATACGAAGTAGTGATTGCTTCAATCCATAAAACCTGGATGTATCCATCGTACAATGTTCGTCCACAAACGGTTCAATTTATTGACTCTCTTCAGCGAAAGACTAGGGTAATTCTTGATATAATGGGAAATCCTTATGCATTGGACCTTTTTAAAGAAACAGAACTACTGCAAGCAATCGTAGTTTCTTATCAGGCAAATGCAATGGCAGAAAATGTCTCAGCTCAGCTAATGATGGGTGCCGGAACATATAGTGGAAAATTACCCGTTACAGTAACTCAACAATTTCATTATAATACGGGAATTCAAACAAAAGATCTTCATCGTTTGGAATATACTATGCCTGAAGAATTAGGCATCAATTCCTGTTATCTTCAAAAAGTAGATTCTATTGCTCAGGGAGGCATTAATAAAAAAGCTTATCCCGGATGTCAGGTATTGTTAGTTAAAGATGGAAAAGTTTTTTATCGCAAATCGTTTGGATATCATACTTACCTAGATAAAACACCCGTAGAAGATGATGATATTTATGATATGGCATCTATAACAAAGTTAGAAGCCACAACAGCGGCAATCATGAAATTATCAGATGAAGGAAAAATTAATTTGGATGCCAAGCTGGGTAAATATTTGCCTATTGTAAAAGGAAGTAATAAAGAAAGCTTAATTATTCGCGATATTCTTGCACATCAGGCAAAACTGCAAGCGTGGATTCCATTCTATTTAAAAACCATTCATCACCAACAGCCGGATACTGATTTGTATCAGAAAATAAAATCCGATAGATTTTCAATTATGGTTGCCGACAGCATGTTTATGCGATCTGACTATCGTGATACAATTTTGGAAAAAATAATTGCTTCCCCTTTATCTAAAAAGAAAGAGTATGTATACAGTGATATGGGATTTTATTTGTTTAAGGAGATGATTGAAAAAATCACAAAACAAGATTTTGAATCGTACCTCTCGTCATCTTTTTATAAACCCTTAGGGATGAACCACACCCTGTTTAATCCATTGCGAAAATTCGAATTAAAATCAATTAATCCTACTGAAAATGATACTATCTTTCGTAAACAAATAGTTCATGGTTTTGTGCACGACCCTGGTGCAGCCATGATGGGTGGTGTTGAGGGACATGCTGGCTTATTTTCGAATGCCAACGACCTTGCAATTTTTTTACAAATGTTATTACAAAAAGGTGAGTATGCAGGAGTGCGTTATTTGAGTGAGAAAACGGTCAATGAATTTACAAAATATCAATTTCCTGATAACCGACGAGGACTCGGTTTTGACAAGCCGGCCTTGCCCGATCAAAAACAAGGAAATGCGTGCAAGAGTGCCTCTGTTGAAAGTTATGGACACACCGGTTTTACCGGAACTTATTTCTGGGTTGAACCAAAAGAGAATTTAATCATTATTATGCTTACCAATAGAGTATTCCCGGATGCAGGGAATACAAAGTTAACGGATATGAATATTCGCACCAATCTGCAGCAAGCTGTGTATGACGCTATTTATAAGTCGAGGATAAACAAATAATTTGTAGTAAATTTGAATATAAAAAATAATTTATACCTTTCAATCCTATTCAAAGGCAATGGTGCAAAAAAATAATTATAAAGGTCTAAAGAAAACCAAAACTCAACAAAAACCTGCAGGTGCTTTTAAACCTGAGTTGCTGAAAGAGAAATCAGCTAATCAGCAGCGTTTAACAATCATAATTATTTTAATAGTTACATTGGCTACTTATTTTATTTCGCTGAATAACGATTTTACTGCCAACTGGGATGATGGAGGGTATGTGCTCGATAACAAAACTATTACTTCTATTAATTCAACAAACCTTCATACTATATTCACTGAATTTTATAAAGGGAATTATCATCCGTTAACTACACTTTCTTATGCCATTGAATATTCATTGGTAGGTGTCTCTCCGTTTTTTTATCATTTTAATAATCTTTTGTTGCACCTGGTGAATGTGCTATTGGTGTTCTGGTTTTTTTCGTTGTTTACTAAACGATTGGAGGTAGCAGTAATTACGGCCCTTTTCTTTGGTATCCATCCTTTGCATGTAGAGTCTGTTGCATGGATATCGGAGCGCAAGGATGTTTTGTACGCTTTCTTTTTTCTCATTTCCATGATTACTTATTATAAGTATAGTACTGATAAATTAAAACCTAAGAAGTTCTACATAATTTCATTATTGTTTTTTCTGCTGTCGCTTTTATCAAAGTCGGCCGCAGTGCCTTTGCCCATAGTGCTTTTGCTGCTTGATTATTACAACAAAAGAAAATTTACATGGGGCACTATTCTTGAAAAAATTCCTTTTTTTGCTTTATCCATTGGCTTTGGAGTTGCAGCAATTTTATCGCAAAGTGTAGTAGGAGCTTTACAGTATTCAAATCCTGTGTTTAGTTATTTCGAGCGTATTTTTATTTCGAGCTACGCATTGCTATTGTATCTTGGTAAAATGATTTTCCCGTTTGAACTATCAGCTATGTATCCTTATCCTGATAGAAATTTAGGATACTTGCCTTTGATGTATTATGTTGCTTTTGCTCTGATGCTTGCCCTTGCAATTGTTATTTTTATTTATCGTAAACGAAATCGTGATGTTGTCTTTGGTTCACTTTTCTTTTTGTTGAACATTGCACTTGTATTGCAAATATTGCCTGTAGGTGGTGCCATGTTTGCCGAACGTTACACTTATATTCCGTATCTCGGATTGTTTTTTATTGGAGGAAAATTTTATTGCTATGTTGTGGACGAAAAAAAGAAATCAATTGCGCAACTTAAACCTATTTTGTTAGCTGTTTTTACGGTGTTTACTATGATGTTTTGTTATCTTACGTTCGAACGTATTAAAGTATGGAAAGATGGAGAAACATTGTTCACCGATGTTATTAAAAAATATCCGAATCTTGCTTTTGCCTATAATAACAGAGGGTATCTTTACTTTACTTATAAAAAAGATTATGAACGGGCATTGCAAGATTACAATAAAAGTCTTGCTGTTGATCCTACATTCCATCGTGCTTATAGCAACAGAGGTGTGTTGTATTACAATACCGGAAGAATTGAATTAGCATTACCCGATTTTTCCAATGCTATAAAATACGATAAAACCAATACTGATGCGTGGATAGGTCGCGCCAACACCTATAGCTCATTGAAGAAATTCGACCTCGCTATCCCTGATTACACCACATATCTTGTTTCAATGCCCGATGATGAAAAAGCATGGTTATGGCGAGGTACAGCTTATTACAAAACCAATAAAATTGATTTGGCATTGAGTGATTTTAATCATTGTGTTCAGATTCGGCCTAATGATTATGAGGCCTATTATTGGCGTGGGCTGGTATATAACACAAAAAAAAATTATCAACAAGCAGTGAATGATCTTAATCAAGCACTTATGCTTGAACCGTCAAAAGCCGAACTATACTCATGGCGAGGGCTTATTAATTATAATTTAAAATCGTATGAAAATGCTATCAGCGACTTAACGAAGGCCGTTTCGATGAATCCTAAAGACGCAGCTGCATTCATAAATCGCTCACATGCTTATTTTGACACAAAGCAATTTGCAAATGCCTGGAACGACATCAATTCGGCAGGTAAACTCGGTTTTCCTTTGGATAAAGATTATTTTCTGAAATTACAAGCTCTGGTTAAATAACATTAGTGTATGTCCACTAATTATTAGAAAAAGTTTAATTTTACAAAAAAAGAAAAAAGATTTATGACGATTCAAAATGAGAATGGAGCCGTAAAGAGTCATATTGCGCATGAACAACACATGAATAATTTAATTCATGAAAAAGAAAAAAGATTTTATTTACATAAAAAAAAAGATTGTGTTGCATACATTCTCCATACTCGAACACTTGATTTACTCAAACCATTTTACAAAAACAGAAGTACATGGCTAACAGTGGGCGATTATAATGGATTTGAAGCTCTGTATTTAAAGGAACATAATCAATCTGCTATCGCCTCGGATATCTCAGATCCATTTTTAAAAGAAGCATTATTACAAGGATTTATTGATGAATACCGAAAAGAAAATATTTACAATTTAGAATAATGTGTTATGAAAAAAAATTTATTAATTTTTGTTGTTCTCAATTTATCATTTGCTACTTATGTAAATGCATTATGGACAAATAAAACAATGCTTTTTGGCGGACTTACGCGAAGTTATCGTGTTTATCAATCACCAAATTACAATCCATCGAACCCCGCATCATTGCTAATTGCTTTACATGGACTGGGTGATAATATGACCAATTTTTCAACTATCGGTTTTCATCTTATTGCCGACACGGCAAATATTATTTGTATTTACCCTCAGGCAGTGAGTGATGTATATGCCGGTACTGCCTGGAATTCAGGTGCAGGTTCCATGGGTTACTATCCTAATTCAACGGTGAATGATATTGGTTTTATCAATGCACTTATTGATACGGCTATGACCAATTATGCTATAGATCATCATCGTGTTTATTTGTGTGGTTTTTCTATGGGAGGATTTATGACACAGCGCATGGCTTTACAATCGAATTCTCGCATTGCAGCATTTGCTTCCATGTCGGGAACAATTGGAAGTGGTATTCTTACTTATAATCCGGGCAGACATGTTCCTATTGCTCACTTTCATGGCACTGCCGATGGAACAGTTGCATACACCGGCAATTCATACGGTATTGATCCTGATTCTCTCATTAATTTTTGGGTAAGTAATAACGCATGCAATCCAACACCTGCAACTTATAGCTACGCAAATTCGGCAAACGATGCTATCACCGTTGACCGTTATGAATATTCCAATGGCGACCCGCAATCGGATGTATGGTTTTATAAGATGGTCGGTGCCGATCATACTGTTCTTTATCAACCAACAAATGATATTACTGAGCCAATCGAACTCTGGCTCTTCCTGAGACGTCATGTATTTCTTACTGCTGGCTTATCTTCCGAAAATAATATTAACAAACAGTTTGCTGTTTATCCGAATCCGGCTAAAAATCAAATCTCGCTTGATCTGAAAACAAACCAATCTCCAATAAACACATCGCTTGTTTTGTACAATATGCAAGGACAATTGCTTTTAAAGGAATCAGTGCAGGAAGTTGTTTCAAGTATTGACATCAGCAAGCTTAAAGCGGGAATATATTTAATGGCAATTACAAATGATAATGGAAGTGTTTATAAAAAATTGGTAAAGGAATAAATGCCTTTCGTTTAATATATCACTGTGCCTTCAGATAAATAAAATCCATCACGCAAGTGTATTTGTATTTTTTATGCAGTTGGATGGAAACACCAATCAGATTGTATTCCTTATCTAAAATATTTTCCCGATGTCCGTATGAACTTACGCCATCATCAATCAACATACTCATCACAATAGCAAGGGCATCATTGGAACCGTAATCACAGTTCTCGCCTCTGCTCTGATATCCGCTTTTTAGTACAGCAAATCTTTTCTCACTGTCTTTATGCCCAATAGTCCCATCCTTTCCCATTTGTATAGCGTAGGGCTTTGCAATATCCGACAACTCTTTTGATGTTGTCAAGGGCTTCAGACTTTGTTGAGTTTTAAGAGTATTCATCAGTGAGGTAACATAAATAGTTTTTTTCATACCCGTAGAATCAATAAACTTTTGAGCATACGTTTGAGCAAATAATTTACTGTTAATGCGCACAAGGTTGATATAAAAAATAACATTCTTTTCGGCTTGCGTAAGATAAGCAGCATCTTTTGCGGTATTGGCAGCGCTATATTCTGCCGGTTTCCACTTTTCGAAAGGATAAACTGTCTGGGTAGGTTGTGCTACGCTATACCATGATTGAAATATAACAATAGCAATACTTATAAAGAATGTTGATTTCATAATGAATTGGACTTTTGAAAATAAACGAGAAAATTACGAATTTATTTTAAATCAGTAAAAAACAAGAATTATTCCAACTATTAAACCCAGTTGTACGAAGTAGGTTACTTCGCACATAATAAATGTTAGTCTGCGACTAACAAAACTAAAATCTTCTTCATTAAATTATTTTATCTCAGAGGTAAGCAAACAGCTATCAGAGCTAAGCAAAGAGCCGTCAGAAGTATGTTCCGAGCTATAAGAGGTATGTTCCGAGCAGTAAAAAAAAGCTCAGAGTTGATCTAATTTAGCTCAGAGCCAAACTTTTTCTTTTCCAAGCTAAAATAGTTTCACTCAGGTAAAACTTATTTAGCTCGAAGCTAACAGGGATATGCTCCGAGCATATAAAGTTTAACCCTGAGCAACAATGTTATACTATGAGTTAATATAGTTCTACTCTGTGCTAATAAAGTTCTGCTCCGAGCATTTAAAGTTAAGACTGTTCATTAAACTGTGTCAAATTAATAACTCCGCTTAGCGGCATTTGTAATGCCGCTTGGATAATTGTTGAATTTGCAATTCAACAAACCATCCCATAACAACCCACCAAACCCAAGGTTCTTGCATAACTAATAACAATTACCTAGTTAGAGCAGGTGTTGTTAAATACCCGAAAGATTGTTTATATTCTGCTATTTTAACCACAATTATGTATTGTTCTGTAAAAGGTATATTGATTTTCGAATTCTTTTGTATTACCTTTGTATTTACAAACTACGCAGTACATGAGAATTGGTGCAAATTTGCCTTTAGTATGAAAAAGAATATTTCCGCAATAGTAATTCTGTTATTTCTTCTTCAATTTTCATTTGGTCAGAGAGGTGATACGATCAGTGTTTATTTTCTTTATGGTTCAAAGCCGGACCGTCATTGCAAAAACATAGAGCAAAAATATTTTGGTGGTTTCCATGGTGGCCATGTGTCGATTGGCCTTGATACAACAGTTATTGGTTTTGGTCCCTTTCATAAGTTCCATATTTTTTCTCAAAAAAATAACAGTACCGGAAAGTTTTTTTACGAAAGCCACAGCAGTTTTGTACAGGATACTGCAGGATTTAAATATACTACTTTCAGAATCGCAATGACAGATACTCAAATGCACAAACTGCGAAGTGTAATCAAAGAATATGTGATATTTGCACCATACGATTATGCATTTCTGGGTATGCGGTGCGCATCTGCTACCTACGATATTCTAAGTAGAGCAGGAGTCTTGAAACATAAATCAAGATTCAGAAACACGTTCTCAAATTTTTACCCTAAACTTTTCCGAAAAAAAATGTTCCGTTACGCTCGCAAAAGAAATTGGCAGGTAACAAAGCAACCGGGCAGAAACACAAGGAAATGGGAAAAGGATTAATTTTGTTATGAGTATTATTTCCGTAATAAATTAGGATAAATGGAATAATTTTTGTCGTAAATAAATCTATCAGCAAATCGTTTACTAAAAAAAATAGTATTATGATCAGAATAATTTTTATCTCAATCGTATGCCTTATTACTTTTTCTGCATGCAGAAAAGATGGCATATCCTGCGGAACACCGTCTTGCGTTGTAAATAAAATAAACGACTTTAAAAAGGATGCATGTAAGGATGCGAATGTTAAGGAATACAAGTTTCAAGGTAAAACAGTTTATGTGTTCGATCCGGGAACTTGCGGTGCCGATATGACATCAGAAGTGATAGACTCGGATTGTACTACTCAAGGTTATTTGGGTGGATTTGCTTCAAACACAATTATTAATGGTTGTGATTTTTCGACTGCAAATTGCAGGAAAACCGTTTGGAAAAAGTAAAATTGTTTTTTATAAATACAGTTTATTTCGTTGTTCCTTTAGTTTGTCATTGTTTATATACTCATCAAAATCCATCAATTTATCAATCATACCCTTTGGACCAATTTCTATTATACGATTGCAAACAGATCTAATAAATTCATGATCATGCGACGACATTAAAATAGTTCCTTTAAATTTTATCAATGTATTGTTGAATGCTTGTATAGATTCCAAATCCAGATGATTGGTAGGAGTGTCGAGCAGCATCACATTAGCGTTACGTATCATCATGCGGGCAATCATACAGCGCACTTTTTCGCCTCCTGAAAGTACATTTGCTTTTTTGTAGATTTCTTCTCCTGAGAAAAGCATTTTTCCTAAAAACCCACGTAAGTATAATTCAGATGTGTCCTGTGAATATTGACTCAACCAGTCTTTTAGGTTTATATCCGATTTAAAAAGATGATCGTATTCAAGTGGCAGATATGCTTTAAGTATTGTCTGACCCCATTCAAAACTTCCACTATCGGGCTGTTCGTGACCTTTAAGTATTTCGAAAAGCATGGTCATCGCTCTTGTATCGCGCGACAAAAAAATAATTTTATCATCTTTCTGCATGGTGAAACTTAAGTTCTTGAAAAGCAAAGTTCCATTCAAACTTTTGCTCATGTTTTTTACTTCAAGAATATTGTTGCCTGGTTCGCGTTCGGGAGTAAAAATAATGCCCGGATATTTTCGTGTGGATGGTTTAATTTCTTCAATGTTTAACTTCTCAATCATTTTTTTACGGCTGGTTGTTTGACGCGATTTAGAAGCATTGGCACTAAAACGTGCAATAAATTCCTGTAGCTCTTTTTTTCGGTCTTCGGCTTTTTTATTTTGTGTGAGTTGCTGCCGCAGTGCTAACTGACTTGACTCATACCAAAAGGTATAGTTTCCATGAAATTGCTGCACTTGATTAAAATCAATATCAACAATGTGTGTACATATTGAATCTAAAAAGTGTCTATCATGGGAAACAACTAACACTGTATTATCAAATTCTGCAAGATAGTTCTCCAGCCAGTTTACTGTTTCAAAGTCAAGATCATTGGTGGGCTCATCGAGTAGCAGATTATCTGGCTTTCCAAAGAGGGCTTGTGCAAGCAATACTTTTACCTTTTCTTTTCCATTTAACTCCTTCATTAGTTTTTGATGAAGATGTTCTTTAACACCCAATCCACTTAATAAGTTTGCAGCATCGCTTTCGGCACTCCAACCATTCATCTCTGCAAATTGTTCTTCTAGTTCCGATGCTCTGTTGCCATCATGATCAGTGAAATCAGTTTTTGCATACAAAATTTCTTTTTCGCTCATCACTGACCACAATTTGGTGTGACCCATCAATACTGTATTCAGCACAGCACAATCATTAAACTCAGAGTGATTTTGTTTGAGTACTGATAAGCGTTCACCTGCTCCAAATGTTATAGTTCCTTTGGTGTTTTCAACTTCACCATAAAGCATTTTTAAAAAAGTTGATTTGCCGGCACCATTAGCACCAATGACTCCATAGCAATTGCCCGGAGTGAATTTCATATTTACATCCTGAAATAAAATCCGTTTACCGAATTGAATACCCAGATTTGAAACTGTGATCATTTGATTCTATTTAAAAAGTAAAGTAGGGGACTTCCCTAAAAAGGCAGCAAAAGTACTCCTTTTTAGAATATAAAATGCCTTTGTAATAAAAGAAAAATATGTTGAAGTGATTATTTTGTTTTCGAATACTTTTCTATCAATGCTTTAAATTCACTGGTATTTCGAATGAAATCGAGGTCTTTGTCTATATTAATATGTTCAAATTCTTTATAGTCCTTTTGAAGAGATAAGTCCAAGTATTTAAGTGCATCCGTTTTATTTTCCATTTGACAATAAACGCAAGCAAGATTATAATAATCTCTGCCAATATAATATGGACGCTCCATTTTGAGCTTTTTATCAATGATTTTAGTATAGCACTCAATGGCTTTATTAAAATAAATATTGGCAGAATCTTTATCTTTTTCGTCCATGTAAATTTTTGCTAATTCAACATTTATTTCTGAATTCCATGCTTCGATAATCAAGGTTTTTTTTAATATATTTTTTGCTTTTGCTGACTGTTTATATCATGATTAATATAAGCAAGTTCGTGATATACAGAAGCAAGCTCCATATATGCGAACATTTGTGTAGAATCAATTTTGATTGTGAGTTCATAATTTTTTATCGCATTATCGTAATCCTTATAATCTTCGTAATACCTTCCAAGCATAAGCGTAATTAAACAACTTTGTGGTGATAGTTTTAATGCATTGTTTATATTGCTAAGTACTTCTTCCTTGTTTTTAGTACCTATACTTTTCAATAAACCAAAATCATTCATAACTCACAGAATACATAAGTTAATACCGTGCGCCATGTGTATTGACTGACTCAAGCACCACGTCGTGAACCGAATCTCGGCGGCTGACATGACCAATTAAATGGTCAATTTCTTCTGTACGAAGAATGTCTCTTACTTCCGAATGTGCTTCGGCAATTTTATAAATAATACCTTTGTTTTCCAAGTCAAGACACAATCTTTTGATTAGTCGTGCACCACTCGAATCAATATAAGGTGATGTGCTCAAATCGTGGATGACAACTTTTAATTCGGGACCGCGCTCTGTAACTTTATTCATGATAGTTTGATAAATATTCGCTACATTGAAATACAAAAGATCCGCTTCAACTCTGAATAATAAAACACCTTGCACAACCTCATTATCTGGATGACGTGCGATGTCTGTGTATCGGCTTGTCCCCGGAATTTTCCCTAAAAATGCAACATGCGGCGCTGAAACAGATTTAATAATCAGAACTAAAGAAACCAATGCTGCAATTAATACACCTTGGAAGATGCCGAAAATAATGACACTTAACAAAGCGCAGATAGCAATAAAAAAATCGAATCGGTTTATTTTTCTTAAACGGTTTAATTCTTTGAAATCAAATAAACCCCTGATAGCAACAAGAACAATACATGCAAGTATAACAGTAGGTAAGGTTTTTAATAAATCGGTAAAAAACAATAAACAAATACCAATCGTAAGGGATGCAATAATCAGTGATATGGGTGTTTTTGCACCTGCTTTTTCATTCACTGCCGATTGCGATAGTCCTCCGCTTACGGGGTATCCTCCACCCATAGAAACTGCAAAATTAGCCACACCCAATGCAAGAAGTTCTTGCCCTGCATCAATTTCGTATCCGTTTTGTTGCGCCAATGTTTTAGCAGCTGATACACTTTCGATGTAAGCTAAAAGAAAACATGCAAAGGCAAGTGGAATTACTTCATCCGCATCTTTCACTGTCCAATTGGGCATTCGAAATTCAGGAAGCCCCGAAGGAATTACGCCAACGGTTTTAAAACCTGATTCACCCAGTGTTGTAGTAGCCATTATAATAATTGATATTATCACAATGCCGAGGGCAACGGGTCTGCCTGGTAATAATTTCTCTCCTGCAATAAACAAAGCAATAGCTATAATTCCAAATATTACTACCGTTGTATTCGTATCCGGTAGTTGATGTACCAGAGTTGTTAATCGTCCCCAAAAATCTTCACCACCGCCTTTAACACCAAAAAGTTTGGGAAGCTGTGTGAGCGCAATGGTAAGCGCTGCACCGGCTTTAAAACCAAGTAATATGTTTTCACTTATAAAGTTGATGATACTGCTCAATCTGAGTAAATAAGCTAAAACACTCATACATGCAAAAACAAGCGCCGTTAATGATGCCAAATCCAGCCAACGCTGTGGGTCTCCGTTTGCAAAACCCGCAAGGCTTGTTCCTATCAGCAGCGAAATAGCCGAGGTTGGACCAACAGCCAG
>Ga0172368_10003382_pt1 | contig 19415 bp, 24 predicted proteins | sample Lak11m_FD_114540 | JGI IMG/M metagenome (GOLD analysis project Ga0172368, IMG submission 114540) | Freshwater microbial communities from Kabuno Bay, South-Kivu, Congo - kab_022012_11m | ecosystem: Environmental > Aquatic > Freshwater > Lake | place: Democratic Republic of the Congo: South-Kivu...
GCAGCCCCGCAAAGGATTCGATCATGTTAGTTGCCTGCACCACTATCGCCGGCGGCAGCGCCTCACCCGCGCAAAATGGACAGACCCGCCCCGTCAATCCCAACTGTGATGCAGGCTCTGTTGAGATGCCATAAGAATCAAGGAACTGAATCTACGAATATGAAGTAATCCAACACCGCTTCACTTGGTTGAAGCGGTGTTGTTTAACACAAAAGACTCCTCGGCTACAATTGGGCGCAGTGTCTCAAGAATCTGACGATCAACTGATCGAAAAAATTGTCGGCGGCGACGAGCGCGCGCTGCTCGCGCTGTATGATCGTTATGCGAGCCGAGTTCACGCGCTGGCTTTGCGAATCATCGGCGAGCCAATGGCGGCGGAAGAGATCACGCAAGATGTGTTTCTCAAAGTGTGGACGCGCGCGCGCAGTTACATCGCCGAGCGCGGGATGTTCGTGGTGTGGCTGCTTTCGATTGCGCGCCACGCCGCGTTAGATCGCGTCCGTCTCGAAAACCGCCGCCCGCCCAACACGGAAGAAGGCACGCCAGAAGATCAAGCCGAACCGGATCATGATCCCGACGAAGCACGCTGGCGCAGTTTGAGGCTTATCGTGCAGTCGCTACCGCTTGAGCAACGTCAGGTGATCGAGTTTGCTTATTTTCATGGAATGAGTCACGGCGAGATCGCCGAACACACCGGGCTGCCGCTTGGCACGGTGAAGAGCCGTCTGCGCGCAGCGATGGAAGAGTTAAGAAAACAGTGGTTCGGCGACAATTAATCCAAAGCGCGCGCCCACAACGTATTACTAAAGAGAATCATGCCTAAAGAAGAATGCCAACCCTTCCGTGAATTGCTCGCCGCACACGCGCTTAATGCGTTGGAGCCGAATGAGGCGCGAAAAGTGGAATCCCATTTGCGCTCGTGCGATGAGTGCCAAAAGCTTTTTGAACAGTATCAAGCCGTCGGCGACGGATTGGCGATGACGGTTTCCCCTGTGACGCCGCCACCGCGCGTGCGAGCGAAGCTTATTGCTCAACTTGCCTCACGCAAGTCGCCCAAACGCGAATCGCCGCAACCCCTTTCGCTCATCCGAGCGCTGGTCGGCGCCGCGCTCGTTGCGCTTCTTGCGTTGAATTCCTTTACGCTGTGGCAATTAACGCAAGTTCAACGCCAGCAGTTAGCAATGCAGGAACAACTCAAAGTGAATCAACAGGCGATGAGTCTGATCGCCTATCCGGGCGCGCGCATGGTATCCATTAAAAATAATGGGACAAGCGGAACGCTGGTCGTAAACCAAGACCTGAAAAGCGGTGTGCTGATCGTGCAAGGACTCGCCGCGCTCGAACCGCCGCACGTGTATCAGGCATGGTTGATCAAAGCGGACGGCGCGCGCGTGAGCGGCGGCGTGTTTCAAGCCGACTCGCAGATCACGACATTTGTGATCGTTTCGCCGCAGCCGTTAAGCGACTTTGTCGGAGTCGGTGTCACCGTGGAACCGGCAGGCGGCAGCCCGTCGCCGACGGGCCCCCGCGTGCTGGGAGTCAATTTCTAAGCCCAAAACCCGCTTTCGATAGAAGGCGGGTTTTTTATTTAATCCAAAACCAAGATCGCAGACGTATATCTCTGTAGCAGTCAACGCTGCAAATTTTTAACTCCGAGGAGAAGAAATGAAAAAATTAATCACACTCTTAAGTTTGGCAGTAGCCGTGAGTATGGTTCTGGCAGCGTGCAGCACGCCCGCCCCCACTGCCGACCCCTACTCTGCGCCTGCGGCGACATCTGCACCGGCAGCAACCGCCATGCCCGCCGCAACAGCCATGCCAGCAATGGCGTCCGATGCAGTGGAGGTGAAAGATCAAGAGGTAAGCGGCGACACGGTGGTGATCGCAACGGTGAAAACCGCCGCCGATGGTTGGATCGTGATCCACATTGACGATAACGGCAAGCCCGGCGCGGTGATCGGCAATGCTGCCGTGAAAACGGGTGAGAACAAAGACGTGAAGGTGAAGATCGATTCGACGAAGGCGACGCCTAAGCTTCACGCGATGCTTCATGTGGATAAAGGCGTGATGGGAACGTACGAATTCCCCGGCGCGGACGTGCCGACCAAGCTCGGCGACGCGATTGTAATGACGGCGTTCAACGTCAAGAAGTAAATCGCTTCGATAGAAAAAAGAGACGTAGCAAAGGCTACGTCTCTTTTTTTAACTCGCCCCATTTGTTATACTGAAAGCCTGTTTGGAGAAGTTAAGATGAGCGATCCGATTAAAACCAAAACCAACAATTCACTTTTTCAGCTTTTGGGCAAGATATTATTGCCCCTCATCGGTTGGAAAGTAGACGGCAATGTGCCCACGATGAAAAAATGCGTGTTGATCGCCGCGCCGCACACCTCAAACTGGGACCTACCCATCGGTTTAATTTGCGCCCACGCTCTTGGTCTGTTAGCGAATCGCCGCTATGGGTTCATGGCAAAAGCCTCGGTGTTTCGAGGGCCGTTCGATTCACTCATGCAATGGCTCGGCGGCATCCCCATCCAACGCGACGCGGCACAAGATGTGGTCAAACAATTTGTGGACGTCTTCAACACGTCCGATGAATTGATGTTAGTGATCACGCCGGAAGGCACACGGAAGCATCGCCCGTATTGGAAGAGCGGTTTCTATCGCATCGCGCTCAGCGCGAAGGTGCCGATTGTGATGGCGTACATAGATTACAAACGGCGCGCGGCTGGCATCGGGCCGACACTCATGCCCACGGGTTTTATCTCAGAAGACTTAGAAGTGATTCGCAAATTCTATTCGAGTGTGACAGCAAAATTCCCACAGAGCGTGGGGAAGATTGATTTCAACATGGATGAGATGATGAGATGAAGCGGGAGAGGTATATTTTTCTTGCCATTCTGATCAACGGAGAAAAATCTGATGACTATTGACGATGGGCTAAATGACTTGATGGCAAAGAGTAAAGCCGTCAGCGCCGGAGCAATTTTCAAGACGGTAAAAGTGTCCAACGAGGAAGCGCGCTTGAGCGTATACGTACCGGGCGAACATGTAGAACCCATCCGCGAGGCAACCCGCGAGCAGGCAGTGAAGCTGATCGTCGAGGGGTTAGACGTACAAATTTTTGTTTACGACAAAGCCGAGAACCCCCCGCCCACTTAACTGCTCAAACTAATTTTTACAACGCCCCGATGTGAAATCGGGGTGTTTTGTTTTAATCATTTACAATATCGGCATGGTCATCTTCCTCGCGCTCTGCACCGTGCCGTTCTCTCTAGCGCTGGCTTGGCTGTGCAAAGGGATCGCCCTGCGCTACTTTGCAAAAACACCGCGCTATTATTTTAGCTCGGGGATCGTGGTGGGCATCGCCCCGTCTATCCTGCTCTCACTCCTCTTAGTGCTGACAAGTCTTCGCCTCTATCCAGGCATCTGCTATGGCTTGAATGAGGACGGACATCCGTGTACTTTCACGGAATTTATTTTCGATCAGGCGTTGTGGTCAATGTTCATCACCGTTCCAATGCTAATTTTGAATCTGCCCGCCAGCCTGATCTTATTTGCACTCGGATGGAAGAAAACATAAGAACGTTTTTGCAAACCCACTTCGACGTGCGCGCGAATAACGTGGTCTTCATCGGCGAGGGATGGTTTTCGCAAGCCTTTGCCTTTGACGCAGGCGATCAGAATTTGATCGTGCGCCTTAATGCCCACGAAGAAGATTTTCTCAAAGACCAATTTGCCTATTACCATTTTGCCGACGTGCCAATCCCCCAAGTGATTCGGATCGGGCGGTTCGACGAAAAAAGATTCTTCGCGATCACCGAACAGTGTCCGGGTGAGGCGTTGAAAGAATCGGGCAACTCGATCACGGTGACGCCGTCTCTGTTTAAAGCCCTCGATACCCTTCGTCAACTGGATACTACACCGCATCGTGGCTGGGGTCTCACCGACGCGCACGGCAACGGGCGATTCGATTCGTGGGGCGGCTACTTGCTTTCACTCTATAACCAGAAATTTGAGTGTGATTGGCGCGACCTGATCCGCCACAGCATTATCGAACACGATCTCTTTCAAGCCTACTATGATAAGTTGACGCAGATCATCGCTTACTGCCCGCGCGAAAAATACATCGTGCATGGCGACTATGGCTTTACCAATGTCATCGTGAATGGCGATGAGGTCACGGGCATCCTCGATTGGGCGGAATGGAAATTAGGCGACTTTCTTTACGACGTGATGTATCTCGATTTTTGGTCAGACGACATTCCTTATGGATCGCTATGGCGTGCAGAACACCCGACGCCGAACTTCGTCGAGCGTATGCGCTGCTACGTTTTGCATCAGGGACTCGGCACAATGGCGATAGCCGCAGTGAAACAAGACGAGGGGATGTATACCCGCGTCAAAGAACGGACGGCAAATAAGTTGAGAGAGTGGTCTTATAGACAAACGCCGTCGAAGGAATGGGGCTTAGAGATTCCGTGAAGCGGCTCGCCTCATTATGGTTCGTCGCGCCCAGCGCGGCGCTGATCTGCTTGCTGAGCGCGCCGTTGCTGGCGTTGCTGTGGCGCGCAGCGTTGAGTGATTTTTTTGTCCACATCACAAATGCGACGGCGTTAAATGCGCTGAGTCTAAGCCTGCTCACCAGCACCGTTAGCGCCCTCACGGCATTGATCACCGGAACGCCCTTAGCGTATGCCCTAGCCCGTTGGAAATTTAGGGGCAAAACATGGGTAGAGCTGTTGATCGATCTGCCGGTAGTATTACCCCCATCTGTCGCCGGTTTAGCATTGCTGATCGCTTTTGGGCGGCGTGGCGTATTCGGCGACGCTCTGAGCGCGGTGTCTCTCTCGTTGCCCTTCACAACAGCCGCCGTCGTCCTCGCCCAAACATTTGTTAGTGCGCCTTTGTATGTGCGCGCGGCGCGCATCGGTTTTGCTCACGTGGACAAACAATTAGAAGAGATCGCGCACACCGAAGGCGCAACCCGTTGGCAATTATTTCGCTACGTGATGATCCCGCTCTCAGTGAAGCCGATGCTGAGTGGACTGGTGTTGTGTTGGACGCGCGCCTTAGGAGAATTTGGAGCGACGATCCTCTTCGCCGGAAACTTAGAAGGAAGCACCCAAACAATGCCTCTGGCGATCTACATCGGCTTCGAGCGAGACCTCAACGTCGCCCTTGCCCTCTCGGCATTGTTGTTGGGCGTTTCGATCATTTTGCTCGCCGTCTTACGCCGCTTAGAAGACGGCACTGAACACTAATCAGTCGCGCGGCAGGTTGATCAATCCGAATAAGCGCGATATACTCACCCAGTGAGTATATCCGATGACATCGTCTAAAAACGTCCTCTCCCCCGAATATGCACTCTTGGGGCTGCTCGCCCAGCAGCCGGCGCATGGCTACGACCTTTATCAAAAACTAGTCACCGACCTCGGGCAGATATGGCACATCAGTCAGAGCCAGGTTTACAACGTCCTCAACCGCCTCGAAGAGCAAAAACTGATCAAAGGCAAAACTCAACAACAGACCAAACTTCCGGCGCGGCGCATCTTCCAGATTACAACAGAAGGTCGCCGTCGTTTTGAATCGTGGTTCCATGCTTCCAGCGGCACGAGTGTTCGCGCCATTCGCGTCGAATTCTTCACGCGCCTGTATTTTGCTCAAGCCCGCGACCCCGAAATAGCGGCGCAGCTTTTAGAGGCGCAGCTCGCCGAAACGCAGCAAGGTTTAACTCAACTGAAAAATATGCTCGCCGATTCGCCCGACGATCAAATTTTTAACCGGCTCGGGCTGGAGCTGCGGATACATCAACTGGCGTCCATCTCAGATTGGCTTACCACCTGTCAACAAATTCTGGGCGTAAAGAAGAAAACTTCAGCCAAGAAATAGATCAAGGGACAATGAAACGCCATTTCAGTTTGATGTCGGGAATCGTCTTACTCGCGGCGTGTGCCACACCCATCGCCAACGTTCCAGGGACCGCCGCCACAACCGCGCCTGCGACGACCGTTCCCACCCAGACCCTCACCGTTTTTGCCGCCGCCTCACTCACCGATTCGTTTAAAGAGATCGGCGGCGCGTTCGAAAAAGAAAATCCAAACGCCAAAGTTGTTTTTAATTTCGCCGGTTCGCAAGTGCTCCGCGCTCAACTAGAACAAGGGGCAACAGCGGATGTCTTCGCTTCTGCCGATCAAAGACAAATGGACGCCGCCATCGCCTCCTCGTTAATAGCGAATGGCACAGCCAAAACTTTCGCAACAAATTTGTTAGTCGTCATCACCCCGAAAGATAATCCCGCCAAGATTCAAAAACTGGAAGATTTGGTTCGCCCCAATCTCAAACTCGTTTTAGCCGCCGAAGCAGTGCCGGTGGGCAGTTATGCCCGCGACTCATTAAGCAAAATGGAAAAATCATTCGGGGCAGGATATAAAGCCAGCGTTTTGAAAAATGTGGTCTCCAATGAAGACAATGTAAAGCAAGTGGTAGCCAAAGTTCAATTGGGCGAAGCCGATGCTGGCATTGTTTATGGGACGGATGTGACGCCGACCACCGCCGTCAATATCTTAGCCATCCCCAACGATCTCAATGTCGTTGCCCAATACCCTGTAGCCTCATTGATGAAAACAAGTCAAAAAGAACTTGCCGCTCAATTCACTGCGTATCTGGCAACAGCCAACGCCCGAATCATTTTAAAGAAATGGGGCTTTGGGCTTCCCTGAAACGACTGAGCCGAAGGTGATTCCTAATCGTATCGAGTGTAGCCACAATAGTATGCCGTTTAGAAAATTACAGGAGAAAATTTATGAAAAGCAGTTCGAGCAAAACAGTTTTAGTCATGGGAGTCATACTAACAGTATTAAGCGCCTGCGCCACACCGACACCCGCGCCCACACCCGTGCCGCCGCCGCAAAAGATGCGCCTTGCCACCACCACCAGCACTGCCGATTCGGGTTTGCTCGATAATATTCTTCCCGACTTTGAAAAGAAGTTCAACGCAAAAGTGGACACTGTCGCCGTCGGCACCGGGCAAGCCATTGAACTGGGCGTAAAGGGAGATGTGGACGTCGTGTTGGTTCACGCCCGCTCGTCCGAAGATAAGTTCGTCGCCGACGGTTATGGCATCAATCGGCTTGACGTGATGTACAACGATTTTGTTTTAGTAGGACCGAAGGAAGACCCGGCAAAAGTGAAAGACGTGGCTGCCGCCAAAGACGCCTTCACCGCCATCTCTAAAGCGTCGGCAACTTTTGTCTCGCGCGGCGATAATTCCGGCACGCATACCAAAGAGAAAAGCGTTTGGACTGCAGCTCAGATCACGCCCACCAAAGACATGAGTTGGTATCTCTCCATCGGGCAGGGGATGGGCGAGACGCTGTTGTTCTCGAATGAAAAGAAAGCCTATACACTCACCGATCGCGGCACATGGTTAGCGCAGCAAAGCAAACTCCCCAACTTGATCATCGTGGTAGGCGGCAGCACCATCGCCGAGAACAAGGACAAGGGTTTGCTCAATCCGTATGGAGTGATTCCAGTGAACCCGGCTAAACACCCGGGCGTGAATTTCGATCTGGCAACCAAGTTCGCGCAATGGATCACCTCGGCCGAAACGCAAAAGAAGATCGGCGACTATGGCAAAGATAAGTTTGGGCAGGCGCTCTTCTACCCTAGCCGATAGCGAATGGCTGATGACTGATAGCCAAAACGATCCGCTATCTGCCATTAGCAATATGCTCGACATCATCTCCCTCTCCCTCTTCGTCTCCGGCATCGCGCTGATCATCGCCGCGATCATCGGCGTGCCGCTTGGGGCAATGTTGGCGTTGAGGCAAGTGATTTTCAAAAAGATCATCATGCTGATCATCTATACTGGCATGGGTCTGCCGCCCGTGGTGGTCGGACTCGTCGTCTACATTTTTCTTTCGCGCGAAGGCGCGTTGGGTTGGCTGGGATGGTTATTCACTCCGTCGGCGATGATCACCGCACAAGTGATCATCGCCTTGCCATTAGTTGTTGGTCTAACGGCAAGCGCAGTTGAAAATGTGAATCCCGAATTGCGCTTGCAGATTCGATCACTCGGCGCGACTCCGAACCAAGCGATGTGGACGATCTTAAGTGAAGCCCGCGCCGGTGTGGTCGCCGCCATTGTCGCCGCGTTTGGCGGCATCATCTCCGAAGTGGGTGCGGTCATGCTCGTCGGCGGCAACATCGAAGGCAGCACGCGCGTCCTCACCACCGCCATCGTCCTCGAAACTCGCAAAGGCGATTTTGGACTCGCGTTATCGTTAGGCGGTGTGCTGCTCACGCTCACGCTCATCACAAATTTTTTTCTCTTGAATTTAAATAAACGGAAATAAAGACGTTGCTTGCAACGTCTCTACAAAACGTTGACCCCACTCTTCCAACTCTCTCGCATCCGCCACAACTACAATGGTCGCTTCGTCCTCGACATTGACGATCTGACGATCCAGCGCGGCGAGTTGTTCGCCATCGTCGGTCCCAGTGGCGCGGGCAAGTCAACGCTTCTCCGCCTGCTAAATTTTTTAGAGTCGGCGTCCGCAGGAGCCATTCGCTACAAGGAGCACCCAACGCCGCCGCTCGATCTCACGCGGCAGATCACCACCGTCTTTCAACATCCCATTCTGCTTCATCGCACTGTGCGTGAGAATGTGGATTACGGATTGCGCTTGCGCGATCAGCGTGACCCAAAGCGAGTGGATGAGATCATCGCCCGCGTCGGGCTTGCCGCCTTTGCCGCGTCCGCCGCCGATTCGCTTTCGGGCGGTGAGCGCCAGCGCATCGCCCTTGCCCGCGCTTTGATTCTCAACCCAGAAGTATTGTTGCTTGATGAGCCTACGGCGAATCTCGATCCGCACAATGTGAGCCTGATCGAATCGATCATCCGCGAAGAGAATGAACAGCGCGGCATAACGATCGTCTTAGTGACACACAATATCTTTCAAGCGAAACGTCTCGCGGCGCGAGTCGGCTTATTGCTCAACGGCAAATTGATCGAAGTGGGGGCGGCAAAAGAATTTTTTGAGAATCCGAAAGATGAACGGACGAAGAAGTTTGTAGATGGAGAGCTGATCTATTGATCCGATGTAACAAAAAAGACCTCACAGGTTTTCAAAAACCTGTGAGGTCTTTTGTTTGATCTTCCATGTATCCCAGCTCCATCAACACTTCCTTCGTGTGTTCGCCCAACTTGGGCGGCGGCAGACGATAGGTTGGCGGCGTTACCGTGAGCCGCATGGGGTTGGCGAGCGTGGTCAGGTCGCCAAATCGAATCAAGTTGCCGCGCGCGTTGTAGTGCGGGTCGTTGATCAGATCGGGAACAGAGTTGATGGGGCCGCATGGAATCTCTTTGGCGCGGAGTCGTGTAATCCAGTGATCGGCAGTTTGAATTAAGAGTCGAGATTGGAGAATGGAGATTAGAGATTCGCGGTTGGCGACGCGCGAGGGGTTGGTGGAGTAGCGCGGATCATCGCGCACGCTTGGATCGATCTCTAACACTTCGCAAAACAATTGCCACAAACGATCTGTGCCAACGGCGATGATGATGGCTTTATCTTTCGTTTGAAACACTTGATACGGCACGATGCTGGGGTGCGCGTTGCCAATCGGTTTCGGCGGCGTCAGAGTTGCAAAATAATCGCCTGCCATAGGCGTGAGCCACGCCGATTCACTTTCGACAAGTGAGATGTCAATGAATTGACCGCGATCTGTGGTGACGCGCGAGAACAACGCGCTGGTGATCGCTAACGCCGAATACATACCTGCTGTCATATCCGAAAGCGGAACCGGGAAACGAATGGGCGCGGACTCGGGCGTGCCGGTGACCGACATCAACCCCGACTCGCCTTGCGCCACCAGATCGTAACCACCCAATCCGGCGTTGGGACCCGTGTGACCGTAACCGGAGATCGCGCAATAGATCAAATGTGGATAGTTTGCTTGCACATCATCGGGGTGTAGACCCAGCCGCTTCATGCTGTCGAGGCGCGGCACGTTGCACACCAAGACGTCGGCAGTGGCTAAAAGTTTTTGCAGAATTTCTTGTGCTTGCGACTGTTTGAGGTCGAGAACCACGCTGCGCTTGTTGCGATTGGTGGAACAGAAGTATGCGCTTTCGCCGTCGTGGCGGCGCACCCCCCAGCGACGGGATTGATCGCCCACGTCGGGTCGCTCGATCTTGATCACATCCGCGCCGAGATCGCCCAGCATCATGGTGCAGTAAGGTCCGGCGAGGGCTTCGGTGAGATCAATAACTTTGATATGGGCTAATGGAGATGGAGCGCTTTGCGTGCTGACGGCTGATGGCTGATGGCTGATGGCTGACATTAGTGCCTGCCAATAAGTTTGCGAAGAAGCTGCCCGATGCTTGCCGCAAGATTAGGTTGATCAAGCGCGTCCAACTCACCGGCATCGAGGAACATTCCATAACAGACCGAACACGAATCGGTATTGATGTTGGCGCGCAGGTTCGCCATTTTGATCAGCGTGCCGCCGCAGCGCGGGCATTTCCCTTTTTTGCCTTTCGGGGCTGCCGACTCGGCGTCTGATCTTTTTTGTTTAAGGATGCGATGATCGACGGCGAGAATTTTTTCCAGCTCGCGTTCATCCAGCCACACGCCATCGCACGCGCCGCATCGATCCACTTGATAAGGACCTACTGGTACGGTCTCAAATTTTCCGCCGCACGCCGGGCATTCGCCAAGAACTTCAGAATCGTTATGCGCCATTCGATAATCTCCTCATTACAAGGAGAATAGTAGATCAGAATTTATAAATGGGCAATTAGGGCAAATGGCTCATAGCGAATAGCCGATGGTCAGCCATCACACGCCATAAGCAATTGGCTATCTGCTATCCGCCGCCTTATCCGTGATCTCCAACGCCTTGTTGATCACCTCAAACGCTTCGCGCAATTCTTTCTCGGTGATAATCAACGGCGGGTTCGTGTGCAGCATGTTGCGCCAAGTGAAAGCGTAGAGTCCATTCTCTTTGAGATAAGCGCCCAGCTTATTCATCTCGGGGCTGCCGCCAACGTACGGCGCGAGCGGCTCCTTCGTCTTCCGATTTTTCACCAACTCAAGACAGCCGAACAACCCTATCGAACGCACGTCGCCCACGCTGGGATGCTCGGCTTTGAGATCATCGAGTAGACCCGCCATGATCTTGCCAACACGCTTTGAGTTGCCCACGATGTCATCGTCCTTCATCACGCGCAGAGTCGCCACGCCTGCCGCAAGACTCATCGGGTGCGCGCTGTAAGTAAGTCCCCCATAGAATACTTTGTCTTTGTAAAAGTCGGAGATTTTTTCGTTGATCGCCACCGCGCCGAGCGGCATATACGCCGACGTGAGACCTTTCGCCATCGTGATCATATCCGGCACAACTTTCCAATGATCCACCGCAAACCACTCGCCGGTACGCCCCAAACCCGCCATCACTTCATCGCAGATCAACAAGAGGCCGTGCTTGGTGCAAAGCTCGCGCAAGCCTTGCAGGTAACCATCGGGCGGGATGATGATGCCGTTAGTGCCAGTGACGGTCTCAATGAAGATGGCGGCGACAGTGTGAGGTCCTTCGTACATCAATACTTCTTCAATCTGATCTAAACACTTGCGCGCGAAAACCTGATCGCTGTCGCCTTCGTTATAAAGTTGACTGCGATACTTATACGGATCGAAGATGTGAATGACTCCGGGGATGCCGGGTTCGTTTGCCCACCGCCGGTGATCGCCCGTCAACGTCATCGCGCCGGACGTTGCGCCGTGATACGAGCGGTAGCGAGCGATGATCTTATGACGTCCGGTGAAGTGCCGCGCCATTTTGATCGCGTTCTCATTTGCCTCTGCACCGCCGAGCGTGAAGAAAAACTTTTTGAGATCGCCCGGCATCACTTCGGCGAGTTCCTTGCCAATGGTGGCGCGCACTTCGCTCGCCATACTCGGTCCGGCATAGACCAACTCTTCGGCTTGTTTCTTAATCGCCTCAATCACGCGCTCGTTGCCATGACCGATGTTGACGCACATCAGTTGTGAGTTGAGATCGAGATAGCGTTTGCCGCGCGCATCCCAAAAATAGACACCCTTCCCTTTCGCCATCGGGATCGGGTTAACTGAATCTTGGGCAGACCATGAAAAGAAGTTGTGTTTCTTGGTGAGGGCAACAATTTCGTCAGGGGACATGGGGGCTCCGGTGAATGGTAATTGGTAATTAGTGGGTAGTGAGCAGTGAGGGTGATTTTACATCAATTGTCAAGCAGATTAAAATCTGTTGAACTTATGCGATCAAAACGTTCTAACCCCAAAACCATGCACACTGCTGGCGAGCTCCGCAAAAAAATGACGCCCGCAGAAACCAAACTGTGGGCGATTTTGCGTGGAAACAAATTAAACGGCGTTAGCTTTAGAAGACAACATGCCATCGGCAAATACATTGTGGACTTTTGCTCACCCAAAATGAAATTAGTTGTTGAGTTGGATGGCAGTCAACATGCGGAACAAAAAGAATACGATGCGCAAAGGACAGAGTTTTTAGAAACGCAAGGCTATCATGTCATTCGCTTTTGGAACAATGAGGTGATGAAGAATATTGACGGTGTGAGACGTGCCATTGAACTTGCTTTAGATGAACGAGACTAGCCCCACCCGTTGCTGCGCGACACCCTCCCCATTTTCGCTCTTAGCAATACTGTTAATTTGAAATCGTGCAGCGAAAATGGGGAGGGATAGGGGCGGGGCATTGCTTCTAAATCACCATCCCCTCCCCCCTCTTCAAAAACTTCCCCTGCCCAGGCTTGCCGAGCCACTTCTCGCCATCCACGATCAGGTTGCCGCGCACGAAAACTTTTTCCGGCAAGCCGATCAACTCCATGCCTTCGTATAAGTTGTAATCGGTGCGTTGGTGCATGTTCGTCGGCAGGATCACTTTAGAGAGTTTGGGGTTCCAGATCACGATGTCGGCGTCACTGCCAACGGCAATCGTGCCTTTGCGCGGATACATGCCGAAAATTTTAGCGGGGTTGGCGCAGCACAGTTCCACGAAACGATTCATCGAAATGATTCCGCGCCCCACCCCGTAGCTCCACAAGATCGGCATACGGTCTTCAATTCCGGGAACACCGTTGGGAATTAGCGTAAAGTTTTCTTTCCCCAGTTCCTTTCCGGGAATCTTGACTCTTTTATCTTCGTATTGAATCTCTTTCGTTCCATCCAAGAAGAACGGGCAGTGATCCGTCCCAACCACTTGCAAATTATTTTGGGCTAGTGACTTCCACAAAAACTCGTTGTCAATCTTAGTTCTAAACGGCGGCGAGCAAACCCACTTGGCTCCATCAGGTCGGCGCAGGTGATCAACGGTGAAGAAAAGATATTGCGGACACGTCTCGCCCATCGCTTTGAGTCCGCGTGAACGCGCATACATCAACTGCTCAACGGCAGATTGACACGTCATGTGAACAATATACACAGGCGCATCGGCTATCGTAGCGAGCGAGATCGCCCGCAAAGTCGCTTCGGCTTCCGCCCAGTGCGGACGGGTGAAGGCATGATCAACGGGTGATAAGCGGTTGGCGGCGACACTTTGATCGATCAGAATCTGAATCGCGTCGCCATTCTCGGCGTGGATCATCGTCAACATTCCATTCGCCGCCGTCTTCTGCATGATCTTGAACATCGCCGTGTCATCCACTTGCAAACGACCTTTGTAAGCGAGTAACAATTTAATCGTAGTGATGCCGTCACTCAATAGCGACGGAATCTCATCAATCACCTTATCCGTTGGGTCGGTGATCGTTATATGGAAACCATAATCAATCACCGGCTTGCCTTGCGATTTGGCGTGCCAGTTATCGAGCGCTTGCTTGAGCGATTCATCTTTATATTGGCAGCCGAAATCAATGTGACTCGTTGTGCCACCAAATGCCGCCGCGCGATGCCCGCTATAAAAATCGTCAGACGAAACCGTTCCCATCATCACCAGTTCGAGATGCGTATGCACATCAATGCCGCCGGGCAAAACAAATTTGTCGTGCGCGTCAATTACGTTGGCATCGTCGCTTGGCAAGTTTGCGCCAAGCGCGATCACTTTTTCATTTTCAATTAACACATCGGCATTGACAGAGTCGGATGCGGTGACTACGGTTCCGTTCTTAATTAATGTTTTCATGTCTCACCTCTTCATGTTATATTGTAGAACAAGTCAGCAAGTTCTTCTAATAGGAGACGAACATGACAACCATCACCATTTCTATTCCTGATGATCGTTTGCAGAAGATCAAGGAGATGTCGTCCGTCTTTCATATTTCGCCTGAAGATTTGATCCGCGCGAGCATCGAAGATTTAATCACGCGACCCGGTGAGGAATTCGAGCGCATTGTAGAGTACGTATTGGAGAAAAACGCAGAACTCTATAAACGGCTCGCCTGATGCGCTACATTGCCGTTAGCGAAGTATTAGACATTTATCGCCGCATCATGGAGCAATCAGGCGGCATGGTCGGCGTCCGTGACATGGGGGCACTAGAATCAGCTGTGGCTCAACCACACATGACATTCGGGGGTGAAGAACTTTATCCGACTCTCATCGAAAAGGCTTCTGCTTTAGGTTTCTCACTCATACAAAACCATCCCTTCATAGATGGCAACAAACGTGTTGGCCATGCATCTATGGAGTCTTTTCTGCTTTTCAACGACCACGAGATCCGCGCCACAGTAGACGAGCAAGTAGAAATTATTTTGCGAGTCGCCTCAGGCGAAGTTGAGCGCGACGATTTCACAAATTGGCTGCGTGAACACATCAAACCTAAATAGCGTATTGGAGGCTCTTATGCACACCGGTTCATACATCAACGGCAAATGGATTCAACCTAATTCAAAAGAGGTCATCAAGAATATAAATCCGGCGGATACAAACGAGGTGATTGCCGAATTCCCTGCCGCACAAGCGGAGGATGCGGTTCGAGCGATTGAGGCAGCGAAAGCCGCCTTCCCCGAATGGAAGCGCATGCCCGGACCCGAGCGGGGTCGGGTGTTGTGGCGCGCGGCGAACATTGCCCGCGCTCGCGCCGACGAGATCGCCAAAGTGATGACACGCGAAGAAGGAAAAATTTTAAAAGAGGCAAAGGGCGAAGTACTGAAGGGCATTTCGGTTTTGGAGTATTACGCCGGTGACGGCTACCGCATGCATGGCAAGACGATGCCTTCGGAGATTCGCGATGTGTTCACTTACACCATTCGCCGTCCGCTGGGAGTCGTGGGTCTCATCTCGCCTTGGAATTTCCCGTGGGCGATCCCTGTTTGGAAGTCCGCACCCGCACTCGTGAGCGGCAACACCGTTGTCTTTAAACCATCGGGGGTCACACCGGCAACCGCATCTCTCCTCGCAGAAATTTATGAAGAGGCTGGGACGCCCGCCGGAGTGTTCAACATGGTGATCGGTTATGGTAACGCAGTCGGCGAAGCGATTGTGAATCACAGCGATGTGCGAGCGATCTCGTTTACAGGATCGAACACAGTGGGTCAGGACTTGTATGTGAAAGCGGCGGGACGCGGCGCAAAGGTGACGTGCGAGATGGGCGGCAAGAACGCGGTTATCGTCTTGCCCGATGCTGATGTGGAAAAGGCAGCAACCGCCATTCAAGGCGGCGCGTTTGGATCAACAGGTCAACGCTGCACGGCAACGTCGCGCATCATTGCCTCACCAAAGGTTAAGGATGAATTGGTTGATCGCTTAACGACGAAAGCGAAGGGGATGAAGCTCGGTTCTGGACTCGATGAGACGATTGATATGGGACCGATTGTGAGTGAGAAGCAGTGGAAACAGAATCTGGATTACATCGAGATCGGAAAAAAGGAAGGGGCGAAGTTGGTAGTGGGTGGCGAGAGACCGCGACACCTGAGTCAAGGCTACTTCGTCGAGCCAACGATCTTCGACAACGTAAATCCATCCATGCGAATCTTCCGCGAAGAAATTTTTGGGCCCGTGTTGTCGGTGGCGACGGCAAATGATCTGCAAGAGGCATTGAACATTGCCAACTCGGTGGAGTATGGGCTCAGCACTTCGATCTTCACCCAAGACATTGATACGATTATGCGCTTTGTGGAAGATGTAGAAGTGGGGATGATCCACGTCAACGAGCCGAGCGTGGGCGGCGAAGCGCAGTTGCCGTTTGGCGGCACGAAGTCCACCGGCATCGGCGAGCGCGAGATGGGTGAGGATGGTTTAAATTTTTTCACCGAAGTGAAAACGGTGTTCATTAATTTTTCGGGCAAGGCGAAGGTGTCGGCAATTCGATGAAGATAAAATTCTTCACCACTGGCGGCACGATTGACAAAGTGTATTTCGATGCGAAGAGCGCGTATCAAGTTGGCTCGCCGCAAGTGACTGAGATTTTAAAAGACGCGAATGTGGCGTTTGAGTTTGAGATTGTCTCGGTGTTGCAAAAAGATAGTTTGGATATGACCGAGGACGAGCGGGAAGAGATTCGCAAGCGTGTCGCCGCCGATTCGTGCGAGCGCATCATCATTACCCATGGCACCGACACGATGGTGGATACGGCGAAATGTTTGCTCGGCATCCCCCAAAAAACAATCGTCTTCACCGGCGCGATGGAACCAGCACGCTCACGTTATACCGACGCTACCTTCAACGTGGGCTGCGCCATCGGCGCGGCGCAAACACTGCCGCCCGGAGTTTATATTGCGATGAATGGCAGAGTGTATGCGGCTGACAAAGTGAAAAAGAATTATGAGGCGAAGAGGTTTGAGGAGATTTAAACGGAAACGAAGGAAATAAAGGAAACAAGGGAAAAAACAAAACTAAGGGAGAACTTAGGAGAACTTAATGAAAACGCCTAACCAGCAGACAATCAAAGCCAAGATAGTAAAAAAATCGGTTTTTCAGCAAACAAACAGGTCGCCTCATCGGCGACTTGTTTGCTTTTAAACAACAGTAGAGACGTTGCATGCAACGTCTCTACAAATTATTCTTTCAAATAGTCCCTCAGCTTCCTTCGATGCGATGGATGTCGTAACCTACTAAGAGCCTGCGCTTCGATCTGGCGCACACGCTCGCGAGTCACGCCCATCTTCTTGCCCACTTCTTCGAGAGTATAACTCTCGCCGTCGAGCAAGCCGTAGCGCAGCTGCAAGATGCGGACTTCGCGCGGGGGCAGTGTGGCTAACACTTCTTGAATCTGTTCGCGCAAAAGATTCTTCGTCGCTACTTCCACCGGCGCTGGGCTGTCTTCGTCTTGAATGAAATCGCCCAACACCGAATCTTCTTCTTCGTCCGTCGGAGTCTCTAGCGAGAGAGGTCGGCGGGCAATCTGGATCATGCTCTCAACTTTCTTCCCTGTCACACCGAGCGCCTCTGCCAATTCATCAACCGTGGGATCGCGCCCCAAATCTTGGGTGAGCGAGTGCGAGACGCGCAACAGTTTATTGATCTGATCGCCCATGTGCACCGGAACGCGAATCGTGCGACCCTGATCGGCAATGGCGCGGGTGACCGCTTGGCGAATCCACCACGTAGCGTAAGTGCTGAACTTGTGACCGCGTTTGTAGTCGAACTTCTTGGCGGCTCTTATTAAACCGATGTTGCCCTCTTGAATCAGGTCGAGGAACGGCACTCCGCGCCCCATGTATTTTTTGGCAACACTGATCACCAAACGGGAGTTGGCGGTGATGAGGTGTTCACGCGCCGCCCAGCCATCTTCAATATCATATTGCAGCCGCCCTTTTTGCTTGTGGGTAGTCTTGCCGCCCTTCGCCAAACGCTCGCGGGCGAACTTCATCTTCTCCATGCGCTTCGCCAGCGCCACTTCTTCGGCGGCGATGAGCAAAGGCACGCGCCCGATCTCTTTGAGATACAAGCCAATGGTGTCGTCGGCGTCAATCGCCGAGAGATACGAATCATCGTTGGCGAGATCGCGCAGGCTGTCTTCCTCTTCCTCGATCTCCTCAACCTCTTCGTCGCTTGGCTCATCTTCAATCGAAGCGGTGTCCACCAACTCGATGCCCGCCGCTTGAAGCGCGGCGTAAGCCTCTTCGAGTTGTTCAATGTCTCGCTCGGCATCGGGGAAGAATCGCAAGATGTCGTCGTAAGTGACCACGCCGCGATTCTTGCCGACCTCCAGCAATTGATTCAGAGCATCGCTGTCTTCTTCGGCGGGGGTGGCGTCTTCCGCGCCGGGGACGACACCCACCGGGGCAACTGCTAGATTGGCACTCTTGCGTCCAACCACGGTGGTCTTGGGACGGATTCTCTGTGCCGCTTTTCTTAACAGTTTTGCGCGTTGTTTAGAAGTCTTAGCAGACTTGGAAATAGGTTTACGTTTAATCATATCGGTCAATAGAATACTCCCAATTAATTTGTAAAGCAACTAGCAAAGCAAAATTTCTTTTAAGACGCGCAAAAAAGCGCGAAGTGCCTCAAAAAGGCTGACTTCGCGCTTAGGTTAAGCGTCGGTTACACGGAAGCAAGCCGTTACGGTGCGTAGGTTGCAGTTGGCACAGCGTCAGGCTGCCTGAGGGCAGGCGTAGAAACCGATGGAAGCGGACCGGGCAGAGTCGGCAACACAGTAGGCGGAGCGATGGGCGGCGACGATGGCAGGTTCAAGACTCCATCCAAAGCCGCCGTCGGTACCAACGACGCATTCTGCGCGCCTTCTTTACGCACGTAATATCCCGAAGCAGTGGCATCCTTTTTGCCGACTTCCATCTTCAACGTCGCGCCGTTCTTCTGTTTAACTTCGACGACGTAATCGGGCTTGAGGATTCCGAATTCGGTGAGATTAACTGACTCGGTGAAAGTGCGCGACGGGTATAGCGACGTCAACGTAGAGACCGCCGTATTAAGGCGAACAGAGTCGGCGTCCCCTTGCTGCGGTTCCTTGATCTGCCAAACACCCTTCTCGTTCACAACGGCGGTGAAGGTGATCCCTTTGACGCGATCAATCACCGAGAAGCTGGCAACATTTTCTGGCAGCGTGTCGAGCAACTTCTCTGGCAAGGGCGCGGCAGTCGCCGAGGTCGGTTCTTTAAGCACATCCGGATTCACGTTGATGTAGTAAACAAACCCGCCCAACACCAACACACCTACCAACAAAATAACAAAAGTGCGTTGGTTGTTCATGCGTTACTTCGTCGGCGCGACCACCACATGGCGACCCCGCCAACGATCACCAGAAACGGCGGCAGCAAACACGACAGGATAAAGACAATCGTCTGATCGCGGATCGAGAAAATGTTGAGCGTGCGCAGCGTGTTCTTCTTCTGAGTGAGGGCGATCAGTTGATCGTTGCCCGAAGCCCACTTGATCGAATTGATCAGGATCGTGCCATTGATCGTTTGAGTATCAAATTGATTAACCGCAAAGTCGCCACTGCCAAACACCACCACCCGA
>Ga0172368_10003387_pt1 | contig 19401 bp, 16 predicted proteins | sample Lak11m_FD_114540 | JGI IMG/M metagenome (GOLD analysis project Ga0172368, IMG submission 114540) | Freshwater microbial communities from Kabuno Bay, South-Kivu, Congo - kab_022012_11m | ecosystem: Environmental > Aquatic > Freshwater > Lake | place: Democratic Republic of the Congo: South-Kivu...
ACTATATGCCATGGAAATGGGAACACGAAATAGCGATGAATTACCTGAAAACAGGTATCGACATCCTGGAAATAGGATGTGCTAAAGGTGACTTTCTGGATAAGATCAGTAAACATTATAAATTAAATGCCGTTGGAATTGATACAAATTCAGTGGCAGTATCGGAAGCAAGAGAAAAAGGATTAATTGTTTACGAAGAATCAATCGAAAATCATGCATTAAAGAACGCCTTAAAATATGATATTATTTGTGGTTTCCAGGTGCTGGAACATATCCCGGATGTTAAATTATTTGTAGATGCATGTTTAGTGTGTCTGAAGCCGGAAGGAATGTTAATAATTGCAGTCCCCAACAACCTTTCATTTATTTCAGAATTTGATCATTTACTGAGTATGCCGCCACATCACACCGGGCTATGGGACGAAAATTCGCTTCATAGTATTTCAAAGATATTCAATATGAAGGTTGATGCAGTATATAAAGAACCTTTACAGGAATATCAAAAAGGATTCTTAAAATATACTGTATATTCAAAGGTTTTTGGAAAATTATATAAAAACAAATTCTCAAGTAAAATATTAACGATCTTTTTAACACGACCGTTTATCGACAAACATATCGACTATTTTTCAAAATACTTTTCCGGTCATACTATAATTGCAGTTTATCGAAAAATTGAAGCGCCGGTAAAAAATTAGATTGGGAACAAACTGCATCATTTAGTCAACACCTTACTCAGGTTTGTACAGTATGCAAAAAATTAAAATATTATGGTTTTCGAATACACCTGCAAATGCGGATGAGTTCTTTAATAATGAACTGAAAGATACCGGTGGATGGCTCAAGTCCCTTGATAAAGAGTTACAAACTGCTGTTGATCTCAGCATAGCTTTTTTGGGAAATAATGATACACCCTTTAAATACAAAAACACTTCCTATTACCCGGTTAAATTAAAAATAACCCGCGTCGATAAACTTTTAATAAAATGTTTAAATATTCACAGATTCAGGGGATATTTTAATGAGTGTATAGATATAATCAATAAGGTAAAGCCCGATATTATTCATATTCATGGAACAGAAAGTATATTTGGTGAAATTATCGGGAAAGTCGATATTCCTGTTGTGGTATCAATTCAAGGGAATATTACCGTCTATAAACATAAATATTTTAGCGGAATTGAAAGGCGATTTATCTACGGGTATTTAAACAAACCAATAAATATCAAATCGCTGTTTTTTAAAAACGATGTTCAGACAAGGTATAAATTATTTACCCGCCAATCAATAAATGAAAAGCGTTATCTGGCAAAAAGTAAATATATTATTGGAAGGACCGATTGGGATAGAAGGATTTCGAGCATTTTATCCCCGGATAGTAACTATTATCATTGTGATGAAATTTTACGTGATTCTTTTTACACAAATGATTGGATACCAAAAAATAAACCGTCTAAGATTATTCATACAACAACCGGTGATTCCGTTTATAAAGGGTTGGAAACAATATGTTATGCATTAAATCTGTTAAACCACATTGGCTTTTATGTGGAGTGGCGTCTTGCAGGGGTGACTGATAATGATCTCATTGTTAACCTGGTAAAACGCAAACTAAAAAAAGATTATCCCGGTAAAGGACTTATATTTTTAGGCAACCTGTCAGGAGACCAATTGACGCGACGAATGCTGGAAGCCGATATTTATGTCATGCCTTCTCATATTGAAAACAGCCCTAATAGTTTGTGTGAGGCAATGATCTTAGGAATGCCTTGCATTTCAACCTTCGCAGGAGGATCGGGTTCCCTGTTGAAGGATAAAGAAGAGGGTATTGTTGTTCAGGATGGCGATCCCTGGTCTATGGCAGGAGCGATAAAAGAAATGTTCAATGATTTTACTCATGCAGTCAGTTATGGACAAAATGCCCGGAAAAAGGCATTACTCAGACATAGTAAAGAGAAAATTGTTAAAGACCTCCTCGATATTTATAACAAAATCATCAATTCATAAGTTGTTTAATGCAACCCGGTTCCGTACCGGTCTGTTAACTCTATGACAATAAGATTCAATACTTTTCTGCTTTATCTTCTTTCTCTCTCACCATTAGTAGGCTTAATCTGTTTCAAGGTTCTTAATGTCACCTTTGACTTTTTGATGAGTTTTTTATTCCTGATAATTGTTCTGCAATATTTATTCGAAGCGGCAAATGAAGAGAGGAAATTTAAATTCTCATGGTACACTGGAATTTTCGCCCTTTTTGTGATTTATACAATATTATCCGACATATTTCTGGCACATAAACCCATTAACTTCAGATATTTTTACGGTAATGCATATATCGGATGTTTATTGGTCCTTATTGCAGCCGACAACTATACTAATACAAGCAGGTCCATAATTAAGAACCTGATCCGCATATTTGAAGTAATTATTTTTATATCATTGGTTGTTATCATTATTCAAGAGGTTTTTGATCAGTTTTTTTTCGTTTTTACAGAACGGATCTCCAATGACACTTTTTTGGTAGATGTGATAGAAAAAAGATTACCGTCAATTTATTCCTGGGCGGGTTATCTTGACAGCGGGTTCGTTTTTGTTCCGTTTTTGAGCCTGATCATCGGGAACCGTATTGCGGAAGGACAGAAGAACTTGTCTTTTTATTATTTTATAGGAGCCACGGTGGTATTTCTAACACGGTCGCGCTGGATAATGCTTAACTTCCTGGTATTATTTTTAATGCTTATTTCAAAAAAAAGATTCAAAAAAAATAAATTATATTTAAACATTTTAGTTATCAGTGGTATTCTGATAGTTTCCTTTTCTTTTTTATCCTGGCTGGACGTCCCTGTTCAGAAAATTATCAGCGACCGGATCTTCGAACAATCATACGGAGGATTTGGGAAAGGAAGTACGGCATCGAGATTAGCAGGAACAGAGGTATTTCTCAAATTGTTTCCGGAGAATATGATATTTGGCAGAGGGATGCTTCACGCTTTTGGCGGTCAAAGTAAGGATGTTAAATTAATTACAGCTCTTGCAGGCGAATCATCTCAGATTCATCTTGGTTATCTATCCCTTTTTTACTATTATGGATTAATTGGAGGTGGTCTTTTTATAATCTTTATAGTCCTTTTAATGAAGAAATTATTTAAAGATGCGAAAATTATTGATAACTGGGGTCCCTTTTATGGATTCCTGGGATTTGTATTGGCAAATTTGACATTGGTCTCACTTGGATTTTTTAATGCCGGATTGATCCTTTGCCTGTTTATGAACAAAATGTATCTTGACATAAAGAAAAAATCGATGCAAATTGGGACTGTCTGATTTGATGACCGGCATAATAAATGGAAACGGTCATGTCCGGTCGCAAAAGGTACGCAGGAATATTGCTGCTTCCCTTGTAATTAAGGGAATTACTGTTTTAATAGGGTTCATGATCGTTCCAATTACCCTGAATTATCTCGATCAGACCAGTTATGGTATCTGGCTGACTCTAACTTCCCTGGTCGCCTGGTTTAGTTTTTTTGATATCGGATTAGGAAACGGACTAAGAAATAAACTCTCTGAAGCGCTGGCCAAGAACGATATATTACTTGCTAAAAAATACGTCAGTACGACTTATGCGATTTTGTCGATTATTTGTTCAATTACCGGGATCATTTTCATTATTGGTAACCAATATATAAACTGGTCAAAGGTGTTGAATACCGGAAGCATAATGAACCCTCAGCTGGCTGCTGTCGCATTGGTTATATTCGGTTTTTTTTTCCTGCAATTCGTCCTGAATCTTATCGGAATAGTATTAATGTCAGATCAGCGCCCCGCCATGAGTAACCTTTTTAGCCCTGCAGCCAATCTTATTTCATTGGCAGCAATTTATATCCTCAGCCATACAACTCATGGATCACTGTTGTATCTTTCATTTGCAATGTCCTCAGCGCCGGTTCTTGTACTGATAGCGGCTTCATTCATTTTGTATTCCGGCAGATACCGTAACATATCTCCATCATTCGCCCATGTGGACTTCACCTATTCCAGAGAGCTTCTGGGTTTGGGCGTCAGGTTTTTCCTTATTCAGGTTTCCGGTATTATCCTTTTCCAATCAAGCAATATTATGATTGCCCAGTTCTTCGGTCCCAGGGAGGTAACTCCCTATAATATTGCTTATAAATACTTCAGCATCACTTTAATGATATTCACCATCGTGATAGCGCCTTTTTGGTCGGCCTTCACAGAAGCCTGGGTTAAAAAAGATATTGAATGGATCAGGAAAACAGTGAGGATCCTTTTGTTGATATGGTTTGTGATGTTTGCCCTCAATATTCTGATGTTGATTTTTGGTAATGCCTTCTTCCGCTTATGGCTCGGGAAAAAGGTCTTTGCCGGAATGTACATGACATGGTCCCTGAAGATCACTCTGTGTATCTATTTCCTGACATATACTTTTGGCGGGGTTTACAATATGTTTATAAATGGGCTGGGAAAGCTTACATTACAATTATATTTATCTTTTTTCGGAGCCCTTATGTTTATTCCAGTCTCTCTTGTTTTAATCAGGTATTTTCATATGGGAATGGAAGCCATTGTGATTGCCATGATAGTATCTAATTTCTATGGTCCATTTGTCGCCCCGGTTCAATATAGAAAACTGATTACTCTGACAGCACGGGGATTATGGAACAGATAGTAACTAATGTGATGTTCCGTACACTTTAAGATTATGGATGTAAAAGCACTCTTCTGGGGAAAAATCAGAAAGTATAAATTAATTGGACATACTGCTATTTCCTCCATAGTGTTGAAGTTCCTCTTATGGGCAAAGGGTATCAGTGCCGGTAGAAATATCCGCGCTATTGGAGTACCTTATTTTTACAGGGAATCTGGGTCGCATATTCAGATCGGAGATAATTGTACTTTTCGCTCCGACCGGTATTCAAATTTAATAGGAGTTAATCACAAATGCATTCTTTCAACCCATTCACAGAATGCTGTTCTTGAAATAGGCAATAACTGTGGTTTCAGCGGTGTTATTATCGGGGCAAAAGAAAAGATCATTATCGGGAATGATTTGATGTGCGGGGCTAACGTTCTAATAACTGATTTTGACTGGCACAATGTTGATCCCGGTAAACGGAATATCACTTGTGAAACTTCCGGGCCTGTTGTTATTGCAGACAATGTATTTATCGGGATAAACTCTATGATCTTCAAAGGGGTGACCATTGGTAAAAATAGTGTGATCGGGGCCGGTAGTGTTGTCACAAAAAGCATTCCACCGAACGTGATTGCCGCGGGAAATCCTTGTAAACCTATAAAAACTCTGCCACTTAATGTACAATCCGAATCACCATCTGTCGTCGCCTAACATTATCCTCATCGGGTTATCCGGTTTCCCGTTTGGTTCTGCTGCTATCAACAAATGTCTGCTTATCTGTAAAGCCCTTGACCTTACCGGTTCGCATTCTCGTATTATCAACAATCAACCGATACATAAAACATCGGTTCCTGTTTTAATCGAGAAACACGGCTCGATAGAAAACATCGAGTATTTCTATACCACCCCGTCCCCATATAGACCGGATAATTTTATAGTCAGGAATTTCTTTAAAATCATAGGACCAATAAATGAATTATTTTTTATTGCACGGCTTAAATTTCAGCATAAAGCGGATATCGCATTATTATACCTTCCGGAAAACTCCTTTCCCGCTTTGGTGTGGTACCGGCTGATATCCGTTATTCTGAGATTTCCGGTTGTTATGCATTGGGTGGAATTGTCATCATCCTTTCCCGGAAGGAAACAGGTTTTCCGTCACAAGGTCAATGACTGGTTATTTGAACGTTATTGCATGTACCTTGTTGATGGAATTTTGCCGATCAGTGATTACCTTACCTCGATTGTAAAAACCAGGAGACCTTCGCTTCCCTGGTTAAAAGTTCCAGCACTTGGCGACTTCGAATTTTTTTCAGGGATCATCTAAAAGAAAACAAGAAGTTTTGTTTTTTGTGGTTCTGCCGCTTATATGGATATCATTGAGTTCATTATCAGAGCGTTTGAAAGTTTAAGAACTATAGATTATACACTGATTCTGGTAGTTAATGGAAACGGTAAGGGAATTGAAGATGTGACCGGAATGATCGGTGAAAGCAGCCACAAGGAACGGATTTCTCATCACAGGGATGTCAGCTATGAGGAATTGCAAGCTATTTTTTCTAATGCCGCCGGGTTGCTTATCCCTTTAAGGCCGACGCTCCAGGATAAAGCAAGATTCCCGCAGAAAATTGCAGAGTATGTTGCATCAGGAAATCCGGTTATTACAACCGGTGTCGGTGAAATAACAAAGTATTTTACCGATATGGAGGATGCTCTGATCGCCAGTGAATACAATGTTCAGCTTTTCGCTGAAAAAATGCAGTATGTCATCGACTATCCTGAACTCGCCATACAAATTGGTAAAAAAGGTAAAGTTGTTGGTCAAAAAAACTTCGATTATAAATTATTCGGAAATCCTTTGATCAGTTATATCAAAGGATTGATTGACAGTAAGACCTGAGGGCCTGAAGCATACACTACCAATAAAAGAAAATATGTGCGGATTTGGAGGAATTCTATATTTTCATAAAGACAGGGAGGTGTCACATAAAGTCCTGGCAGGTATGGCCGACACTATTATTCACCGTGGTCCGGACGACCAGGGCTATTATATCGACGGGAATTTCGGACTCTGTTTCAGACGTTTGAGTATAATAGATATCAATACCGGTCATCAACCTTTAAGTAATGCTGATGGATCGTTGTGGATTGTGTTCAACGGTGAAATCTACAATTTCCTCCAGCTTCGCCGGGAGTTAATCCTCAAAGGATATACTTTTAAAACAAAAACTGATACCGAGACCTTGCTGTTACTCTATGAAGAATACGGTGAAGTATGTGTCGGTCATCTTCGCGGTATGTTTGCTTTCGCCATCTGGGATAAAAGAAAACATCGCCTGTTTTGCGGCAGGGACCGTTTTGGGATCAAACCATTTTATTTTTACCGCGATCATGAGAAGTTCGTTTTCGCTTCGGAAATAAAAGAGATCCTTACCCTTGAGAAGATTCCGCGGCAAATATCATCTGAGGCCATTGATTCATATTTTGCATATGGTTATATTACCAGTAATCTTTCAATCTATGAAGGAATTGTGAATATGCCGCCTGCGCATACACTTACCCTTTCGCCTTCTGGTACAAATGAGCCAAAAATAAATAAGTACTGGTCAATAACGTTTGATCCCGATTACTCTAAAACAGAGGAAGAATGGTGTGAAGAGATCGATACCACACTCTCCGATACAGTTAAACTACATATGATTTCCGACGTCCCCCTGGGAGCGTTCCTGAGTGGTGGTATTGATTCAAGCGCCGTTCTTGCCATGATGTCGGGAAATTCCAACGCTCCGATAAAAACCTTCTCGATCGGTTTCAACGAGCAAGAGTTCAATGAACTGGAATACGCCGGGGTGATGGCTAAAAAGTACAACACGGAACACCATGAACAGATTGTTGATCCGGGATCTGCCGACCTGTTACCATTGCTTGTAAAAGCCTATGATGAACCTTTTGCAGATACTTCTTCAATTCCTACATATTATCTTTCAAAATTTGCGCGCCAGTTTGTCACGGTTGCGTTGTCGGGCGATGGAGGAGATGAGCTTTTTGCGGGTTATTCAGCCTATTCAAAACTTAAAAAGATATACAATCTCTGGTTGAATAAACCATTTTTTAACAATTATTTATTTCAACCACTCTCCGGGATTTATCCGGAAAAATTCTATGGAAAAAAACTTTTGTATTACCTTTCAATAAACCGGAAATCGTTGCCTGGCAAATACTGTTTATGGTCGGAGGAAGAAAGAATTAAATTATATCACATCGATTTTTCCGGATCCCTGAACCGGTTCCATGCCGAACTGTTAAAACAGTCGGTAGTAGATTCATATTCCTCCAACGATTTTGTTTCGGGTTTACAGGCATTGGATATGCTTACCTATCTGCCTGATGATATTCTTACCAAGGTTGACCGGGCCAGCATGCAAAACTCGCTCGAGGTAAGGGTTCCTTTTCTTGATCATAAATTTGCCGAGTTATCTTTTAGGATCCCGGTTGAAATGAAAATAAGGAAGTACGAAAAGAAATATATTTTGAAAAAAGCGCTCACAAAAATTCTACCGGAGAAAATTCTGCTCCATAGAAAGCAGGGATTTGGAGTTCCGTTGAAATACTGGTTCAAGGATGATCTTAATGAGTACATGTATGATAAACTTTCAGACAGGAATAACAAGGTGTTTTCTTATCTTGATTACGGATTTGTACAAAAAATATTACATTATCATTGTTCCGGTATCCATGACTTCAGTGCAAAAATCTGGTCTGTGCTATTCTTCAGTGAGTGGTTAAATACCCAATATGGCTGATCCGGAAACTGTAGTCATACACAAAATAAGAATACTGTTCCTTATCGGCTCCTATGGTACGGGAGGGAAGGAACGCCAGCTTGCAGAAGTTATTAAGACCCTTTCACCGGAACACTTTGAGATACATCTCCTGGTAAAGAGCGAGGGGACATATTACCTCGATGGATTACAAAACAAACTCACTTCCTTCTGTACTCTAAACAGGCAACGGTTTGGTTTTAAATCATTTTTCCTGATCAGCCGTTACATCAAACAGGTTGAACCGGAAATTATCCATAGTTGGGAGGCAGCCGCTACAGTATTTGCTTTATTGATCCGTTTTCTGACATTCAATAGTACAAAGATAATTGATGGCAGTATTCGACAGGCCCCGGCCGGTTTTAAACCATATTCTAAAAGCTGGTTTGAACGTAAGTTTATCTCAGTTTTCTCAGATCTCGTGATCGGGAACTCGAACGCCGGTTTAAAAAGTTATTCCTCATCGCCCGGAAAAAGTATTTGCATTTATAACGGATTCGATCTGCAACGCCTGGCAACTCTACAACCTGTAATCAATATCCGTTCAAAACTAAAGATCAACACTGAATTTATTATCGGTATGGTCGCACGATTTGAACCCCAGAAAGATTGGAATACATTCCTGGTTACTGCCAAAAGACTCGTAAAAGAGAGGAAAGACCTTACCATTCTTGCAATCGGGGACGGACCAATGTTTGACGTATTTAAAAGTGATATTCCAGGGGAATTTTCAGAAAGGATCATTTTCACAGGTTTGATAAATAATGTCGAATCTTACGTAAATACATTTGATATAGGGATCCTCACAACAAATAATGCAATTCATGGAGAAGGCATATCCAATTCGATCCTTGAATATATGGCACTGTCCAAACCGGTTATAGCAACCGGAGGAGGTGGAACTCCGGAATTAATTGAAGATTCTGGAACCGGATTTATTATTCCTGATCACGAACCCAACGAATTGTACACAAAAATTAACCATTTGCTTGATCACCCGGAAATTCGTGAAAAGATGGGTCAGGCCGGCCGGCTTAAAGTGGAACGGGATTTTAGTATCGAAAGAATGAATGAAGAATTTGTAAAAGCTTATAACAGGCTAATCTGAAAGGATGCGTATTTTTATTACAGGAGCGGCAGGTTTCATTGGTTCTCATTTATGTGAGAAATTACTTTCCATGAACCATGAAGTTATCGCATTTGATAATTTCGACGATTTTTATCCACGAGAGATCAAGGAGAAAAATATTTCAATAACACTACAACATAGTAATTATAAAATTATCGAGGGGGATATCCGTGACGCGGAAAAATTAAATCTTTGTTTCCGGGAAAATCATATTGACCTGGTGATCCACCTTGCTGCAAAAGCAGGAGTCAGGCCTTCCATAGAAAACCCCGGGATTTATTACAGTGTTAATGTTCTCGGTACATTAACGCTTCTTGAGGCAATGAAATATAATAATATCAAAAAAATGATATTCGCCTCATCATCATCTGTTTACGGTAATAATAAAAAAATTCCTTTTAACGAGACGGATTTCGTCGATTTTCCCATATCCCCTTATGCAGCGACAAAAAAAGCGTGTGAACTGCTTTGCCATACGTATCACCATCTATATCATTTCGATATTTTTTGTCTTCGTCTCTTTACAGTTTACGGTCCACGTCAACGTCCGGATCTGGCGATTCACAGGTTCATATATTCATTGCTGTCTAATAAACCTGTCACTGTGTATGGCGACGGAAGCACCAAAAGGGATTACACCTATATAAAGGATATTGTTGAGGGAATTATCGGAGCGGTTAATAATCTTAATGGGTTTAACATTATAAATCTCGGAAATTCAAATCCGGTCTCAATCCTCGAAGTTATCCGGTTAATTGAAAAAATAACAGGGAAGCAGGCAAATATTAAATTCACACCATTTCAGGCAGGGGATGCTGCAATTACTTATGCCGATATCCGAAAAGCAGGAAAGCTGATTGGCTATATTCCCTGCATGCCATTAGAGGAAGGTTTAATAATATTCGTTGAGCAGGTAAAGAACCTGAACGGCCAAACTTTTAAATAAGAAAAAAAATTGGATGAGGTTACTGTTTGTGTTTAGTGGTAATTCCTCAGCAGATAATTTTTCGATCGAAAAAGATCAGGCATTTATATTCGATCTGATCAATTCCTTAAGGAATTTCGATATTGAGATCGAATCTTTTATCATTAAAGGAACCGGTTTTCATGGATATTTCCGCAATCTATTGGCGTACAGAAAGGTGATAAAACATGGAAAATTCGATGTTGTTCATGCTATCTACGGACTAAGTGGGTTGCTGGCAGTTCTTCAACGTTCCACCCCGGTGGTGATTACCTTCATTGGCACTGATATTACGGATATAAAATCCAGACTACTTTCCAGGTTATCAATGATTTTAAGTGCATTTAACATTTTTGTTTCGGATCACCTGGCAACTATTGCACGGGCTCATAAGAGATACACAGTCATCCCTTTTGGCGTCGACATGACCGGGACATTTTACCCGCTCGATAAGCAGGAGTGCCGACGAAAGTTAAACTTGCATCAGGATAAAAAGCTGGTACTTTTCTCCTCTTCTTTCAACCGTGAAATAAAGAATTATCCGCTTGCAAAAAAAGCAACCGATCTGATCGGGGGGATCGATCTGTTGGAAATGATGAAAGGCCATTCCCGGAAGGATGTTAATGTGCTCATAAATGCATCCGATGTGGTATTGCTGACTTCCTTTTCTGAAGGATCCCCTCAGATAATCAAAGAAGCAATGGCATGCAATTGTCCGGTAGTTACAACCGATGTTGGCGATGCCCGTGCAGTGATCGGTGCGACAGAGGGATGTTTTATAACAACATTCGAAGCTGATGATGTTGCTTTTAAAATCTCTGAAGCGTTAAAGTTCGGAAGAAGAACAAACGGAAGAGAAAATATTAAAGAGTACAGTTCCACTAATATTGCTGATAAGGTTTTTTGTGTTTATCAGAAAGTACAGAAAAGAAAAAAATGATCGTTGTCATCGATTATGGAATGGGCAATCTCCGGTCGGTCGGAAAGGCATTTGAGCGACTGGGATCAAAGGTAATTACCACTTCACTGAAAGATGATATCATGAAAGCCGACAAAATAATTATACCCGGAGTTGGTCATTTCAAATATGGAATGGAAAAATTAAATTCCCTGAAATTGGTCGATGTTCTCAATAAAAAAGTCCTGGAGGAAAAAGTTCCGGTTCTCGGGATCTGTCTTGGAATGCAACTTATGACAAGTTACAGTGAAGAAGGAGATGTAGCAGGTCTGAATTGGATCGGCGCAAATACAAAAATGTTCCGGTTTGAGGGAAAAAACAGCATCTTTAAAGTTCCGCATATGGGCTGGAACGGTGTTTCAACCATAAAGGAGTCACCTCTTATGAATAATATTTCACCCCCGGATCAGTTTTATTTCGTGCATTCCTATTATGTTTCTTGTAAAAATGCTGACGATGTTTTGCTTCACACAGATTACGGACTGACATTCGATTCCGGATTCCACCGGGAGAACATTTTTGGCGTCCAGTTTCATCCTGAGAAAAGCCATAAAACCGGATTAAAGTTGTTGAAGAATTTTTTGGAAATTTAATATGATGTTCAGGCCAAGGATTATTCCCCTGCTATTGCTTAAGAATAAAGGCCTGGTTAAAACAACTTGTTTTAATAAATCCTCCGCACGGTATATTGGCGATCCTTTTAATGCTGTGAGGATTTTCAATGATCTTGAGGCCGATGAACTTATATTCCTGGATATTTCTGCCTCAGCAGAAAACAGGGTGGTCGATCCTGATATTGCCGGGAAAATAGGGGATGAAGCATTCATGCCCTTTGCTGTCGGCGGTGGAATTAAATCTGCCGCTGAAATAAAAGCTCTTCTTAGCGCCGGTGTCGAAAAAATAGTTTTAAGCACTTTTGCTGTTACTGACATTAAATTCGTGAAAGAGGTTTCCGGCCAATTCGGAAGCCAGAGCATTATCGTTTCCATCGATTACAAAAGGAACATTTTGGGGAAAACCAGGGTTTACATCAAAGGAGGATCGGTGTCTACATCATTTGAACCTGTTGAATTGGCAATAAAAATGCAATCATTTGGTGCAGGTGAGATATTATTACATTCGATCGACTGTGATGGTACTATGCAAGGGTATGATCTTAAAATGATTGAAGCCGTTGCTAATGCTGTCGATATTCCGGTAATCGCGTGTGGGGGGGCAGGAGAGGTTAACCATTTCAGGGAGGCCATTTTTCACGGGGCCAGTGCGATTGCGGCAGGTAGCATGTTTGTTTACCATGGTCCCCGGAAGGCTGTCTTGATTAATTATCCGGATAAGACAACGCTCACAGCGCTTTTCACGGAGAAGTCAAATTAATTTTTTTATTTATGATCTGCTCGAGGGGTGTTTGGGATGATTCTGTTCCCGGTATTTCATTTGACGAAAACGGAGCCTCAAATTATAGCAAGCTGTTTGATGCCCTGGTAAAGGCTTACCCGAGGGGAGAATCCGGAAAAACAGAATGGGATCACATTATTAAAAAAGTTAAAAGGGAGGGAGAAAATAAAAATTATGATTGCATAATCGGGGTCAGTGGCGGTACTGATAGCTCTTACTTACTATATCTTTTAAAAGAAAAATATGGATTAAGACCACTCGCAGTAAATTTGGATAACGGCTGGAGTTCGGATATTTCAGTTAAAAACATAAAAAGAGTTACATCGAAGCTTTCTATTGATCTTGAGACTTACGTTATTGATTATGAAGAGATAAAAGATTTGTTACGATCATATATGTATGCTTGTCTGCCCTGGATTGATATTCCAACAGATATTGCAATCAAAGCAATACTATATAAAATCGCATCCAGGGAAAAAATCAGATATATTTTCAGGGGAAATGATTTCAGGTCGGAAGGAACACAACCGGAATCATGGACATCCGGCGATGGCAGGCAATTAAAGTACATTCACCGCAAATTCGGGAAAGTTCCGTTAAAAACTTATCCAAATCAGACACTGACTGATCTGTTCTATTTTGGTTTTGTAAAAAAAATAAAATCGATCTACCCATTTTATTTTCTGGATTATCAAAAGCGGTCAGCACAGGAATTCCTGAAGAAAGAGTTTGACTGGGAATATTATGGGGGCCATCATCATGAAAATATTTTCACCAGGTTTGCAATCACTTATTGGCTCCCACAGAAATTTAATATTGATAAACGCAAAATTACATTATCAGCTCAGGTTCTGAGTGGAGAGATCAGCCGGGATCATGCTCTGGAAGAATTAAAAAAACCATTATTTAATGCTGAACAGATTGAATTTGAAAAAATATATTTACTGAAAAAACTTGATTTGTCCGTGAAGCAATTCGAGACCATTTGGAATAGTCCCAACAGATCGTTTAAAGATTATCCCTCCTATTTTACAATAATGAAAAAATTTACAAAAATATCCGGGTTCTTCCTGTCTAAATTGCTGGCTTATAAGCCAATGTCTCTTTTCCAAATGGAACATATTAAAGATTGACCGGTTAATGAATTACCTTTTCTTCTTTGTTCATCCATCAAAATTTCATGTTTTTCGGAATACGATCAATTATTTAAAAGTTAATGGACATAAGGTAGATATTGTCATCACCTCTAAAGATATCCTCGAAACTCTTGTCAAATCAGAGAATTGGGATTTTACGAATATCTTTCCGGAAGGAAGAAAGATTAAAATAATTCCAAAGGATCTTGGTACAGGTATAAACTTTTTCCGGACGATCTGGAGGTTATATAAGTATGTTGCCGGAAAAAGATATGACCTTTTTATCACTGATGATTTGCTGGTTTACCTTGGAGGAATAAAGAAAATTCCAACCATTGTTTTTCTCGATGACGATATTACGATCGTTAAAAAATTTGGTTTAATCTTATCCCGGGCAGATCATATTCTTGCTCCATTTATCACTGATCTTGGAAAGTATTCACAGAAAAAAATTGGATTCCCTGGTTACAAGGAATTAGCCTATCTGCATCCTAATCAATTTAAACCGGATATTTCAGTAATTAAATCATTTAATCCGGAATTAGCACCATATTTTCTTATACGTCTCGTTTCACTGAGCTCCTATCACGATGCTGGCATTAAAGGAATATCTGATGATGATGTCAGGAAGTTGATCAATTTATTGGAAACAAAAGGCAAGGTATACATCAGCGCTGAACGGCAGTTACCTGCAGAATTTGAAAAATACAGGTTGAAGGTTAATCCGGTTCATATTGCTCATGTTCTTTATTATGCACAAATGTTTATCGGGGATAGCCAAACCATGACTTCAGAAGCGGCGGTGCTTGGAACACCATCATTCAGATGTAATGATTTTGCAGGAAAGATCAGTGTTATGGAAGAAAAGGAGATCAGGTACGGATTATCATTCAATTACCTGCCTTCACACTTTAAGGATATGCTTGACAAAATTGAATTTTATTTGGAGCAGGAAAATTATAAGGAATCCTTCCGGGAGAAAAGAATGGAAATGATAAATGATAAAATTGACTTAACCTCGTTTATGATCTGGTTATTCGAAAAATATCCATCAAGTATTAATCAAATTTCTGACCTTGATTTTTCATTCGCGCGGTTCAGATAGAATTAAAATTACTCTTAACTCTACCCATCACTAATTATTGACCATTATATTGTGAGCAAGTCTGTCCTGATCGGTGAAATCTCAAGTTATAAAGCGATTGTCATCAGTTGTTTCATCAAAACTTATTATCCTTCAGTTAAAATTTATGGTTACGGTTTTAATAAGCATTTTTCGAAATTACATACAAAATATGTCGATCATTTTTTCAATCTTAATGGTACCGGAGAGCAAAAAACTGATCTTAAACTGTCCGGGATCATATCTGAATACGATATACAATACTTTTTCCCGGTCGACAGCAGCCATATTGGTAAATATATAAAGAACCGGAATCTTTTTGGGAATGCTTTGGATTATATGGGTTCGTTTGAATCATATAATATACTGGATAACAAGGCAGGATTAACTGAACTCGCACAACGCCTGGGCATTCTAACTCCAAAAACATTTAAAACCCTTGATGAGGTTACATATCCTGCCGTAGTCAAGCCGGTAAATCTTTCTTCTTCCACAGGAGTTATATATCTCAGAGACCAAAAGTGGTTGAAGAAATTGTCAAGTCACTCCCAATGGGATAAAAACCTTATTATCCAGGAATATGTTTCAGGCCAGGGAGCTGGTCTTTCAACTTTTTGCCATCAGGGGAAAATACTCATTTCCTATGGCCATAAACGTATCGCCGAGTACCCGGTTACAGGAGGCTCAAGTGTTTACCGTGAAGGATTTATAAATGAGCAGATGCTCAGGATTGCAGTGCCTATAATTCAATATACGAATTGGTCAGGATTTGCAATGTTTGAATTTAAAATCAAGGCAGATGAAACAACAGTCCTGATCGAAGTCAATCCCCGCATTTGGGGTTCCATCAACCAGGGTCTCATCAACGGGGTAAACTATTTCGGATTCCTCCTTGGCCTGCCGGAGAGAACAATTCCTCCATCAGGGAATTTAAACTCCTACCTCTCACCCTTGATTTATCTGGCTTTCATCAAATACCTGTTCCGGATGGATCTTCTTCCATTGCTGACATTTCTTAGAAATCACAGGCGCAACTCTCCGGATATCTGCTTGTCTGATGATCCGAAAGGTTGGGCAAGTACGATCATGAGACAACTATGATAGAGCTTAACCTGATCGACCTTGATAAAACGCTGATACCGTTTGATTCCTTCCGGTTGTTGATTAAAAAGCAACTTTCCCGCGGGGATTGTTATACATTTTTTCTCGTCGTCATAAGAGCATCCCGTCTGATCAGTTCTGCCAGATTCAAACAATCGTTCATCCAAAATTTAAAAAAGCAATCAATGTTTGATACAAGGATGGAGGAATTTACTGATGTGATCATTAAATCCGTACGATCTGAAATTTTGAAAATGATCGAAAAACACTCTGGTCGGGAAACGATCAATGTTATCTTTTCGGCTTCCCCACACGAATATGTCGAAAAGATTGCCCGGAGGTTAGGATTTACAGGATTTGGCAGCGCTCTCTTAAACGGTAAATATATAGAGCTGAAAGGAGATCAAAAAATAATCAAACTGCGGGCGCTATTCCCCGAAACCAAATATCATTATCTTTTCGCAATATCTGATAACAGGGCTGAAAGGACTCTTCTTGGCTTTTTTGAAAATCACTTGTTACTTGAATAAAAAGGGATGTCGGTAGCCCTCTTCTTAAACGGTTTATCCATTTATAAGGCTCCGGCTATATGTTTCTTATGAAAAATGTTAATTTAATTTAAAACCTGGTTACAAGTGTGTGGTATATTTGGCATTGCAGTAAAACTAAATGGCGTTTACGATAAGGACCTTATACGTGATACTGTCCGGAAACTCGCATTGCTTTCTGAATCAAGAGGGAAAGATTCATCCGGGCTTGCCTTCAGAAACAATGCCTCCGGAACGATCAATATCTATAAAGGTCCGGTAGCGATCTCCGATCTTATCCGTGATCATCAAATTCAAACTGAATTCGACATTGGTCATGGATCAGGGATTTTGCCTGTCAAAGAGGGAAACGAAAATATCTTCACGGTGATCGGTCATGCCAGACTGGTTACCAATGGTTCTCAACTTGACGATGTTAATAATCAACCTGTTATTTCCGATGGAGTCGTTGGAATACATAATGGAATAATTGTTAATGTGGATGATTTATGGAAAAATAACTTTGACTTAACAAGGAAATACGAGATTGATACAGAGGTGATGCTCTCTTTGATAAAAAAGAATGATTTGAAAACTCAATCCACGCAAAAATCAATAATCAATACTATAGAAAAAATTTATGGCACAGTTGCAACAGCAATGCTCTTCACATACAAAGAAGAATTAGCTTTGACAACAAACAATGGTTCCCTCTATTTTCTTACAAATAATAAAGATGTCTTAATTTTTGCATCTGAAAAGTTTTTTCTGACTGAATTATTTAAGAATACACAGTTAAAACATGCAACAGGAACATACAAAATCAATCAATTACAACCAAATTCAGGCTTAAGGTTAGATCTCTCTTCATTCGCCATACAGAATTTCGTATTCTCAAATCAACAAACGGAATACGATAAGATTAAATTCAATGACAATGAATTCGCTGTTAGAGTCACAAGTATTGGATCTGATAAGGAAAACCGGCCTGTAATTGTTGATGTAAATAAGATCAGGATTAATCCTGCGGCTGCCTTTGAAAGGAAGTTACTGGTATATAATATAACGGCAATCCGGAATCTTAAACGTTGTTTCCGGTGTTTGCTCCCTGAAACCTTCCCTTTTATTTGTTTTGATGATAATGGTGTTTGCAATTATTGCAAAAACTATAAAATTAAAAATCAACCCAAGCCTATCCATGATCTGATAAAATTAATTGAACCATTCAAGAGATCAAATGGCGAACCTGATTGCATTATTCCCTTCAGTGGAGGCCGGGATAGCACCTTCACACTTCATTGTGCAAAAAAGGTACTCGGATTAAATCCTTTGGCATTTACTTATGATTGGGGAATGGTCACCGATTTGGCAAGGAGGAACATAGCACGAGTGTGCGGTACTTTGGGTGTTGAGAACATCATAGTAGCGGCCGATATCAGACAGAAGAGAGAGAATATCAAGAAAAATATCCTGGCCTGGTTAAAAAGTCCGCATTTAGGAATGATCCCTCTGTTTATGGCCGGCGATAAGTTCTTCTTTTACTATACAAATCAATTAAAAAAACAGACAGGCATTACATTGAATATATGGGGGGGTAATCCACTGGAGAACACAGATTTTAAAACTGGCTTTGCCGGGATAAAACCCGACTTTGATAAAAAGCGTATATATTCTTTGTCCACGTTAAATCAAGTAAAATTATTCCGTTTTGCTGGTAAAAATATCATTGCAAGTCCCCGATACTTCAACTCATCAGTTTTAGATACACTTGGATCATTTGCTGCCAGATTTATTGCTCCAAAGAAAGATTATTTCCACTTATTTGATTTTTATAAATGGGATGAAAATGAAATTGAATCCCTGATCTTAAATGAATATGGATGGGAAAAAGCAATTGATACAAATTCAACCTGGAGGATCGGAGATGGTACAGCCGGTTTTTATAACTATATATATACGACTATTGCCGGATTCTCAGAGAATGATACGTTTAGAAGCAATCAGATCAGGGAAGGTATGATCAGCAGGGAAAAGGCAATGGAATTAGTTGAATACGAAAATATTCCGAGATACGAAACAATCAAATGGTATTTAAATATTGTTGGGCTCGATTATGAAAGAACAATAAGACGGATTAATGATATTCCAAAACTTTATGCTGAATAAACCAAAAAGAGATTTTACGCTTAAATTGCTTAAGACCTTACTGAATAATCTTACGAATCAGAATTACACTGTAACATCGTTTGAGGAGTTCATAAAGAATAGCCATCCCAGATCTGTTATTCTGAGACATGATGTGGATGCAAAACCTCATAACGCAATTACTACTGCCATTTTAGAAAACCAGTTGCAAATAAAAGGAACCTATTATTTCCGTATTGTAAGGAAAAGTAATGACCCGGAAGCAATCAATAAAATTATTGATCTTGGCCACGAGATAGGATATCATTATGAGGACTTATCGTCATCTAAAGGAGATATAAAAAAGGCATACCAGAGTTTTCTCAGGAACCTGGAATACTTCCGGGAATTCTATCCGGTTAAAACAATTAGTATGCACGGAAGCATCGGATCAAAAATCGATAACAGG
>Ga0172368_10003390_pt1 | contig 19384 bp, 22 predicted proteins | sample Lak11m_FD_114540 | JGI IMG/M metagenome (GOLD analysis project Ga0172368, IMG submission 114540) | Freshwater microbial communities from Kabuno Bay, South-Kivu, Congo - kab_022012_11m | ecosystem: Environmental > Aquatic > Freshwater > Lake | place: Democratic Republic of the Congo: South-Kivu...
AATTATGAAGAATTTAAGAATGTAATAATGAAGTCAGAAAACCTAATATTTATTAGGACTGAGGTCAAGATTAGATCAGTCAGAGGAGAATTTTAGCCGAAGATTAGACACAACCATATTTTTTCATCCATAAGGGCTGGCAATGCAAAACCTATCCAGCAGCTTCCGATACCCCGTGAATGGGCAGCCAGCATCATATTCTGTGCAGCCATCGCACAATCCCAATCAGCGGTTACTGATTTTTTATTTCCAAAGATTATTATAAGCAAAGGAGCGTTATAAAACAAGTTGGTATCCTTTGTTTTTAAAAAGGAAATGAAACCGCCTGCGTTTTTAGAATTATCTACAATCTGTTCGGCAATGGGGATCATAGCCTTTTTACCACTTTCAGAAAGTTTGTGCATCGTTTCCTTATTTTCTATCACCAAAAAGCTCCATGGCTGCATATTCATACCCGATGGTGCGTATCTTGCGCAGTCTATAAGGAATTTTTTATCCTCATCCGATACAGGATCTTCCTTATAATTCCTTATACTTCGCCTTGTTTTGATTATTTCAATTACATCTTTCAAAATAACACCTCCTCATTTCTATTTTTTTGCCTGTACCCTGATGCTGACAACTGATTTCCCTATCTCATTCACATCCTCTATTGTCATATTGAGTTTCTCAATGACTTTTTTTCCAATCGGATCATTTTCCAGGACATCTATAGGAAAATTCTTTTCATCAAGTACCTTAATATCCTTGAAACCGGCGTTTTTTATTGTTTTTATGTAATCATCCTTTAATGTTGCACCGGCAATGCATCCGGTATAAGCTTCGATGGAATCTCTGATAAGATCAGGAAGGTTCTTCAACAGAACAATGTCGGAAACCATGAATCTCCCTCCTGGCTTGATCACTCTGAATGCTTCTTTAAAGACCCTGCTTTTGTCAGGTGCGAGGTTAATGACACAGTTTGAAATTACAACATCGACAGAATTGTCAGGTGCAGGTAAGTTTTCAATCTCACCAAGCCTGAACTCTACGTTTGCAAAATTGCCTATCCTTGCATTGTTCCTGGCCCTGTCGATCATATCAGGTGTCATATCCACACCTATGACTTTCCCAACTTTTCCTACCTTTTTGGCTGCAAGGAAGCAATCAAATCCAGCCCCTGAGCCAAGATCAAGCACGGTTTCCCCTTCTTTTAACGAGGCAATTGCTACAGGATTTCCGCATCCAAGACCCAGGTTTGCACCTTCAGGCACGGAGTTTATCTCTTCATCGCTATATCCTACTCTCTTACTGAGACCCTCTGCAACGCTGGCACTTCCACAACAGGAAATCTTTGGAGTACAGCAGGATCCGCCTTCCCTGGCTACGCTTCCATAACGTTCTCTTACTACTTTCTTTATTTCTTCTTGTTTCATTCTATTTCCTCCTTTTATTTCTCCATTATATCTTTCATCGCAGGTCCAAGCATACCTTTTACAATCTCTGCGAGCTTCTCGACCTTGATCAAGGAGATGCAGAATACTTCGCCATCCCTTTCCCAGTTTATGACAGCCAGTTTATCGCCAGCATGGATTTTCGCTTTTTCCCTGATCTCTTTTGGAAGAACCGTCTGTCCTCTGTCATCTACTGTTATTACGGATTCAACTTTGCAGCAGCCAATATCGGCGCAGCAGGATTTGTTTTCATCTTTCTTTGACATTTTATCACCTTGAACAGTAAATTGTATTCTGAATATTTAACCTTTTCTGATAAATCAGAATAAACAGAAAAATCAAGAAAAAAAATATGAAATTGGAGAAACTTTGAAAGATTTTGTAAGAAAAATGCATTTTTTCAGACAGGATGAACAGGATTTACAGGATTGGCTACTAAAATTCATCCTGTTGATCTTGTAAATCCGGCGAAAGATGGTTTTTGAAGTTTTTGGATTGAGTTTCAAAAAAGCTAATTTTAATGAAAGAATCTGCGAAATGTGGGGTAAATATTAAAAATACTGCAATTCCCCACAAACCGTCCCGCCTGACCCGTTCTTTTTAGTGATCCTGGGAAATTCCTTTACTTGCCATATTTTTCGAGGGCAAAAAGCCACATCCACATCGGCACATATTTTATAACCTTTCCATTATTTTCAAGACTTCTCTCATAATCCTCAGTTAAAATAATCCCCGAATCGACTTCAAGTTCTTCCATAGCGCACCAGAGTGCGCGTTCTTCGCGTTTTTGCACAGCTTCATCATTTACATTCCATGATACCTGGATAAGCTCTATGATCTTTTGCCCTGATTTTACCACAAAATCAACTTCAAATCCATCATGGCTTTTCCAGTAGTAAACTTCATCATTTCGCCGCTTTATTTCAAGGAAAACCACAGTCTCTGCAAGTTTTCCTGTGTCATGGGAAAAACGCAAACACACGGCATTGCGAACACCAGTGTCAGCAGGATACGTCTTTTTATTTTGCTTGAATTGCATCTTTAATTTGAAAGAAAAAATAGGAAGTTCATATATCAGCAGGGATTCTTTCAGATAGCCAATATATTTTTCAGCCGTCTCAACAGCAATGCCGGTAGCCTGCGCTATGCTATTGCTTGAGTATGATGCACCCGGATTCGTAAGCATGAACCTGCATATTCTTTCAGTGATCTCAAATGATGCGCCGTATCTTGAAGAAATATCCCTGGCAAGAATATCGTTGTAAAGCGAAGTGAGCACCTGTTTTCGCCCGAAATCATCAAGCCCTATTGTCTCAGGAAAGCCTCCGCCTTCAAGATATGCGCTAAGGTAATGCAGGAGTTTATCCTTATTATAAGCAAGATATTCGGGCGCAAAATCCTCCCATCCTCTTTTCCTGAGATATTCCCTGAAGGAAAAAGGCATGGCTCCAAAAGTTATATGCCTGCCTGTCAGCACTCTTCCCATATCCTGTGAAAGCAGACTTGCAGATGACCCTGAGATGAATATCCTCTGGAATTTTTTTGTGTCGTAAAGCGTCCTGACCCATCGCTCCCATTCGTTTTTCTGCTGTATCTCATCAAGGAATATATGGGAGATGTCAGGATTAATTTTGAATATTTCCTTCTGGAGTTCTTCAAATGAGGCAGCATTTATCGAAGGATCATCAAAGTTCAGGAACATGATATCCTTTGCCCGCACTCCCTGAGAGGTCAGATGCTCTGCCACCTGATAGAGAATGGTGGTTTTGCCGCACCGCCTGACTCCTATTATGTCCTTTATGTGGGGAGTGCCGAGGCTTTTGATGATGTCTTCTGTGATGTCCCTCCTGATGCCTGTGAGGGATGGAGGCATTTTTTGCGCCCACCACGGGTTCCATGAACGGATGGATTGATCGAGCATAATAGATTATTTTGGTGGGTGGGGTTATATATGCTTCGATGAGTGTCGAGGATTTTGGATGTTTTGGTTAGATGGATGTTGGGGGATTATCTGCTTCATGGCGCGCCCTGAAGCATGGGGAGGTTGGGTAACCCTGCAAACTACGCAGAGTCGCAGCTTTTGGTTCACCTTGGTTTTGAAGTTGCTCATAGGTGAAAGGGATTAAAAACGAACTTTTTAAATATCCAGGCACCCTATCTCAGCATGCTGAGAATGAGTACAAAATGAAAAAAGAAGAAACATCTAAATCTTTAAAATATATTCTTCCAGACAATTGTAGTGAGACTGAAAAAGAGGCAAATCCAATTGCTGCAGAAGAAATAGTGGAAGCTATAAAATGTGGAAATAATATAGAGATTATCAATAGGGTGATTGAAGGTCCTTTTATACTCAAACATATAAATGTAGAAGGAAAAATCACTATTCAGAAAACGAATATTAAATGTCAAGTTGATTGGTCATATGCAACCTTCAAACAAGTGTTGAACCTTGAGAATTCGACATTTAAAAAGGATGCTACCTTTACAGGAATCATAGTAGAAAACGATATAGTTCAGGATAATGTGACTTTTGAGGGGAAGGCAACATTTTCTAATATAACGGTCAATGGAGTTTTTCACAGTAGGGATTCAACCTTCATAAAAGAAGCTATATTTGTGGAGAGTATTTTCAAAAAAAGGGTTGAATTCAGTAAAAGTATTTTTGAGGGTGATGTTGATTTTGGAATTACACTAATAGGTAGCGATGCTTTGTTCAACAACGCAAAGTTCAAACAAATGGCAAATTTCCATAGTGTCAGAATCAAAATGAAGGCTGGATTTAACTCAACAATATTTAAAGATAAGGCAATCTTCAATCAAGCTCAGATTGAGGGAAGTGCTTTCTTTGATACAGCTATCTTTGAGGATGAAGCCGATTTTGGAAGTGCACGAATCGGGGGCGCCGCTGTGTTCAATGGAGCAAAGTTTAAAAAACTGGTTAACTTTAACTGTGCCAAGATCAACGGAGCAGTTTTCTTTAATAAAGCATTGTTCAGATGGGACAAAATTCCAGGAAGCGATAATGCAGGGCTCATAGATTACATAACAAAGAATTTTGGTATCTGTTGGAGATCAAACGATACAATTGAAAAAACCGATGACAAGACTATTAAGGTATCTGTTGATAAAAATACTCTTTCATTGAGTATTAATAATGAAAAGACGAAAGTTAAACTGTTAATAGACGACGGCAGAACTGATGAACTTTTTGTTATACTGGAAAATTATTTGTTTAGCTGGGAAGAAATTCTAGAAAAAAGTGTGATATTTACAAATTTTCTAAAGTCAAATTATGATGTGGATTGGGCAAAAAAAGCTAAAATTGCCGAAACAGATAACGGCAAGACGATAATTATAACTGATGGAAAAAATGTTCTTTCTCTGAATCTCAACAATGAAAACACTGAATTAAATATAAAAATCGACAACGGTAAAACTGATAAATTTATTGTGAAAACTGAGAATGGAAATAAAAACATATACGAAAATAGTAATATAAACATATACAAAAAGACTATCTTTGAGGATGAGGTAGACTTTGGAAGTACACAAATAGGTAATACTGCTGAGTTCAGTGTAACCGAGTTTAAGAAAAAAGTCTCATTCAGCAGAACCAATATCGAGGGGGATGCTTTCTTCGAACAATCATCATTTGAAGATGAGACAATTTTTAATGCCGCCCGAATAGCTGGTAATGCTCAGTTTAATAACGCTATTTTCAAGAAAAAAGCCGAGTTCAGCATGGCTATTATAGGGGATTCCGCAAAATTTCATTCAGCAATCTTTAATGGGAAAATTGATTTTAGTGGCGCTATAATCGGCATTACTGCTGAGTTTAATAATGCTAAATTCAATCACGAAGCTATTTTTAACAGCGCCAAGATCGATGGGGCTGTTTTTTTCAAATCAGCAATTTTCGAAGGTGATTTCGATCTTATTGGAGTTCAAATTGGTCTCGCTGCTGAGTTTCAGCAAGCCACGTTCAAACAAATGGCAAAGTTTAGTAACGCCCATATTAAGGAATATCTTAAATTAAAATCAACGATATTCAATGATAAAGTTGAAATCGAACACGCTCAGATTGAAAAAGCCATTTCTTTAAATGGGGCATATTTTGCCAATGACGTCAGCTTTAAACACACCTCTCTTGGAACTTTTTATTTTGAAAAAGATGATGAGGATACTGTTCCCCAGATTAAAAAATTGCATATTCAGCCCAATGTAAAAATTGATCTTCGTGGCTGTATCTATGATAATATCGATCCTACCGATTTCTGGAAAGAACTGATAATGCATTTCAATCCGTATGATCGGCAACCCTTTTCACAACTTGAAGGAACTTTCCGCAGGGCAGGAAAAGATAATCTTGCTGATAAAGTATATTATAAAGGGAGGATTCGAGAATTTTCCGAAAATTATATCAAAATTTTTACATGGATAAATAGGTTTTTTAAATATCTGATGTTTCTGATGCCTTCATTGATAGTCGAATTAATAATATTAATAGATAGATTACTACGGTTGCTTTTAGACATTTTTCTTTGGTTTTTTACTGGATACGGGGTCAAAATTAAACGCCTCCTCATTCTTATTGTTTTTCTGCTTTCTGATTGGAGCATATATCTTTAATCTGCCAGGAGCAGTTGTATTAAAGCCGGAAGTAAATCAGACACATTTAATATGGCCTATGGATTCTTTTTGGGAGGCTATTTATGTAAGTTTAAACCTCTTTCTCCCGATAGAAATTCCATCAGGGGCATTTTGGAAACCGTCCCAAAATTTTGCTATCTTTGGAACTTTGCTGAAATTAGCCGGGTGGATTCTCGTCCCGATAGGTGTGGCAGGAATATCCGGGTTACTAAAACGTTCAAAATAATGTAAGCGATATCATATAAATAGCCGCTTTTTAAATTTCAGTCTTGCGCCTGAAAAGTAAACTCAGAGACCAAAATATTGACTGAAATGCAAAACCCTTGAGCATCTGCGCCATTATGCTTCGCAATTCATTTCAGAGTCCGTTACTGAAATTCTTAACTCATATCCCCACAAACCGCCCCGCCTTCCCCAGCTCCTCCTCGATCCTCAATAATTGATTATACTTCGCATTCCTCTCGCTCCTTGCCGGCGCGCCTGTCTTGATAAGCTCTGCGCCCAGAGCAACTGAAATATCAGCGATCGTGGTATCTTCGGTTTCTGCTGACCTGTGGCTTACTACAACCTTGAACCTGTTCTTCTGGGCAAGTCGCGCCGCGTCAAATGCCTCAGAGAGTGTGCCGATCTGGTTCACCTTGAGGAGCAGCGCATTCCCCGCGTTCATTTTTATGCCTTGCTCAAGCCTCTTTACATTGGTTACGAAAAGGTCATCGCCTATAATTATCGTATCCTTCAATTTTTTAGTCAATTCTGCAAAATCTTCGAATGATTCTTCCTCAAAGGGATCTTCGATTGAGAGGATCGGGTAAGTATCGACAAGCTGCGCATAGAAATCTATCAATTCCCCGCTCGATAATTTCTTGCCATCAACTTTGTATTTGCCATCCTTGTAGAACTCAGTGGCGGCAGAATCAAGACCAATTGTTATCTTCTTGGTATATCCTGCTTCCTCGATAGCATCCGTAAGCGCATCAAGAGCATCTGTCGTATTCTTAAGAGGCGGGGCGTAACCGCCTTCATAGCCTACATTTACCGCGGAATTGCCGTATTTTTTCACAAGTATCGCGCCAAGGGTATGATAAGTCTCGGCCCCCATGCGAAGGGCTTCAGAAAAAGTCTTTGCGCCGCCTGGCTGGATCATGAATTCCTGTATCGCAAGCTCGTTGCCTGCGTGTTTTCCGCCATTTATGACATTCATTGTTGGGCAGGGAAGCATGAATGTATTTGTTCCGCCAAGGTAGCGGTAAAGCGATATCCCGATTGAATCAGCTGCCGCATGAGCAACAGCAAGTGAAACACCAAGAATGGCATTGGCACCAAGTATGGATTTGTTCTGGGTGCCATCAAGTTCAAGCATGGTCGTATCTATTTCACGCTGGTCGCGCACGTCCATACCCAGGATGGCTTCTGATATTATTGTATTGACGTTAGTAACAGCTTTTGTGACGCCTTTTCCAAGATACCGTTTGTCCTTGTCTCTCAATTCAAGCGCTTCATTTGTACCTGTTGATGCGCCTGAAGGAACGCTGGCGCGCCCGAATCCCGTTTCTGTTTCAATATCGACTTCTACTGTTGGATTTCCCCTTGAATCTAAGATTTCTCTTGCATGAATGTGATCGATCGTGAACAATGAATATCACCGATTGACCTGAATTGACATACTTATATTTATAACTGGTCACTTTTTTTCAGATATTTTTGAGACAATATTTATCTACAAAAAAATATATATTTTAAATACGCTTAGAGTACAGAATTTGGGTTTTTATACCGCCATAGTCTCAAAAGACCGGTGGCGGTAATATTTGATACCGTTTTTTTTTAACTAATGCTCACTTTAGCGCTTTTATGAAATCGTCTATTTCCATCACTTTGTAAGTAACTGTCTTGATACTTCCACGTGATGCTATTTCCACTATTGCCTTTGTGATCATTGTTTCATCATCAGCTTCCACTATGGATAAGAAGTCAAAATTCCCAAGAACAGCGTACTGGTCAATAACCTCTACACCCATGTTCTTTATTTCATTGTTAACTTCTTTAATCCTTCCGGGATTTTTCTTTAAAGTTTTTGCCCCTTCGTCCGTTAAGTTTGATATTATAATATATCTAGACATAATAACCTCCAATTCTAATTATAGTTTCTATCGTATAAATATGTAACCTTTTAAAATTTTAAGCATAACAAAATGAAACCATGATTTTAAGCAAGAAATATTAATAATCCGGAAACATATAGTACAGAATGATAAGGATGAGTTTTTTCTTTTTCGAACCTGGGGTTATTTCATGAAAATTGGCTGGTGTATTACAGGTGCCGGTCATTTCCTTCGTGAAAGTTTTGATGCTATTCAGAAGATAAAAGAAAAAAATCCTGACACGAAAGTTACAACTTTTCTCTCAAAAGCAGGTGAGGAAGTAGTAAGGATTTACGGATTGGATAGATCGCTTTTGAATATTTCAAATGGCAATTATCTTGAAGAATGTTTTTATGAGCGGGAGCAGGGATCAAGTTTTCCTAAAGCCGGGAGGATGCTCCTGAAAAAATATGATGCACTTGTAGTAACACCTGCTACTTCAAACACAACTGCAAAACTTGCTTATGGGATAGCCGATACACTTGTCACAAATGTTGTAGCCCAGGCTGTAAAAGGCAGTGTGCCGGTCTATATTGTGCCGGTGGATATAGAAGGTCATATCGAATCGAAAATGCCTTATTTCATAGACCGGGAAATATGCATGAAATGTGAAATATGCCCACCGGCAGAGCAATGCCCGAATCATGCGATCACAGATCAGATCGATCTTCTCATGTGCAATGGCTGCGGTATTTGTGTAAAATCGTGCAGTTATGGCGCGATCAGGGGAGGCCTTGCTAAAATCAAGGTGCGTGATATAGATTCAAGAAATGTAAGGATATTAGGGCAGCTTGAAGGTATAACGATAATAGAACACCCTGGAAAAATCATTGATGTTGTAGAAGAATGCAAATATTGAAGTACTTAACGAATAATTGAGGTAAGAAGAAAGTAAATAGAGGAAAATATCTTGTTCCCAACAAAAAAAGTTCAGACATTAACAGGTTCAACAATACAGGTTGAAATGAAGGGCGATAAACATACTCTCCAGGGTAAACTTGAAAGTGCAGATGAGTACCTTAATTTGCATCTTTTGGATACCTATGAGGTCGTAGATGGTGTAAAATCACGTTCATTGGGTTCTGTCATCTTGCGCGGCAACAACATTATCATGTTGAGTCCGGTAGAGGAATAGAATGGATATTGAAGAAAAGATACTTAAATTAATAAAATCAAAGAAAAATGGTATTTTGCAGAATGATCTCTGGAAAACTGCAAAGATTGACAGCAGTAAATGTTCCAGGATAGTCGCTAAATTTGAAAAAGATGGAATTATTACCAGGGAGCATGATTCTTCCAAGGGTTCTAAAACATACCTTATCAAGTCCATAGAAAAAAAGGAAGAGAAAGTCAAGAATCTTAAATTACTGTTAATAGAAGATATATTCTCACCATGTACGGGATGTTCTATCGAGTGTGTTCCCGAACAATGTGTACGCCTATCTGAATGGGTATGTCATCTTTGAAATTCCGGCTTATTCCTGGTCGGATTGCGTTACGGTCCTTAGTCTCTTAACACCATTGATTTCGTTGATGATTTCAATAACGCTTTCAGGCACGAACTTCTCCCATTTTTCACCATCTAACATCAGGCGCCTGATCTGTGTGCCAGAATATTTATTTCGCTTAAAGAGAGGTGACTGCTTTACTTCAATACCTGCTTCGCATAGCAGTTCTATCACGAGTGGATTATTTGTATATGCAATATCAAAAGGTGGCACCATGGATTTTACATGAGATACCCAGAGTGAATTGCGCTGGATGTCTTCAATGGGTATAACATAATGCTTAATTTCAAATTCTTTTATAGCACTTGAGACCATTAGAACCCGTTCACCAGCGGTGAAAGGATTTTCTATTTCATGGCTCTTCTGGGCGCTTCCTATTCCTACTATGATCTCATCGACTTCTTTTGCTATTTGTTTTAAGACCTGGTGATGCCCTAAGTGATAGGGCTGGAATCTGCCAAGATAAAGCCCACGGCGCATATTACTCTTTGGGTTTTGGCGGCTGCTTTGCCCCCATCGGCTTTTCAGCTGATGGCGGCTTATTTGAAGGCGTGGTTGTTGGCGCGGGTGGTTTTGCTCCCGCCGGTTTTTCAGCTGATGGCGGCGGCGGTGGAGGGGGCGGCGGGATATTTGCAAGTTTCTCTGCTCCCCATGGTCTTATTGGATTATCACGATTCCAAACTTCTTTCATAAATGCGCGCCAGTCCCAGGCATTATGTTTATGTTTCATATCCGTGAGCTTTTTAACAATATCCAGGAAAACAGGTTTTTCAGACCAATCGATCTCATTGACTTTGTTAAGATATTTCTCGCCGGTTTCTGTCCGGACAAATACAGTACTGAAACCTTCATCCGAACCCACAGAACCTACGGATATGTCTGCAAAATATGATGTATAATCCTGGCAATGATGGCATCCTTTCCTGGCCAGGGGCGCTACATCTTTGATAGGAACTTCTTTTACTTCTTTAGTAGTTTCAACGATGAATTTACCTTTGTTAAAATTCATCTTCTTGACATCCCTTATGTCAACACCCATTATTTTGGGTATCATCTCATTGAGCATTATCTGTTCTGAAAAACTTTCCATGCAGATAAGACCGATAATTAATTTGATCCTGCCAAAATTCTCACGGAAAAGTTTTGCACCGTGAGCCTGGCATGGCACTCCTACAATTGCAACATTTTTATATTTCTTCAGAGCCTTGCCATAAGTATCGGCATAAGCCCTGTGTATATCCCTGAGATTTGAAAGTACAGGCTGGTATGTATATTTTGTACCGCTGGCGCTTGTCACGTCTTCGGGCTTTGTGAACATCACTACTTTTGTTTCCCATTTTTCATTTCTTACGATACCAAGAGCACAATCTATTTCTCCCTGTTCTAAAAGGGATTTTATTATCTGTGATACGATCGCTCCGTCCTGGCCATGAAGAGTTTTGCTTTTGCCGGCCTTCATTATCCGGACATTATTGAATTCATCCCCTGGGAAACCATCAAGTATGGGGCAGACTCGTTCGCATGCATAGCAATTTACGCATGGATGCGTGTCATTCTTATAAGGATTGACATTCTGGAAAACAACTTCGGTTTTTAATTCCATTTTATTATAGTTGTTCTTTTCCTTTGAGATGTCAACTTCTCCTTTTCTCACAATCGGGGCATTCATCGGACAGATGGCTTCGCATGTACCGCAGGAACAGCAATAGTTGAATTCTCCAACATCTGCTATTTTTGGTAGTCCCACATTGGGGGCATACATGTTGCCCAGTCTGATGAGCACCTTATCCTGGTCGGATTTAAGGATACCCCTCTGCATGAGGGGTCCTGCTGCCACACTGTCCGATTTTGCTTCCACTTTACTTTCCTCCGATGATTTCCTTTCCTATCAGCTTGATAGCTGTTTCTTTATCAGGGCCGATCGGTGAACCTGCGACGATCTGAGTAACGCCGATTTTCTGAAGGGCCTGAACTTTTGCCTTGCAATCAGCAGGCGCTCCGCATATTGAGAATGCATCGATCATCTTGTCTGTGACAAGAGTGTTCAATCCGGCAAAGTCTCCCTTTGCGATGGCATCGCCGATGTTCTTCTTTGCTGCCAGGTCAATCGCATGTCTTTCAAGAACTGTGTCAGGTGAACCTGCAACGATGAATGCGACTACGACTCTTGCTGCATTCTTTGCTTTCTCAGCATCCTTATGGATGGAGAAACATGCATAAGCGCCAACATCAACACTCTTGGGATCGCGTCCCGCTGCTTTTGCACCCGCTGTGATCTGTTTGATCGCGAATTCAAAGTCTTTTGGATGGGATGCGTTAATCAGTACGCCATCTGCTACTCTTCCGGCAAGTTCAAGCATTTTGGGACCCTGCGCGCCCATATAAATCGGGATGTTGCCAGTCTTAAATGCAAGTTTTGCGCCGCCGATCTTTACGCGCTTTCCATCCTGCGCTACTTTCTTTCCTGTAAAGAAACCCCTGATAGCCGTAATGGATTCAGCTATGGTTGTCATAGGCTCAACCCATTCAATTCCCATCGCATCAAAGGTTGCCTTGTCCCCAGGACCGATACCGAGTATTGCGCGCCCTCCGGATATTTCATTTATCGCGCCGATGCTCTGGGCAGTGATCGCGACATTCCTTGTATAAGGATTTGTTACTCCAGTTCCCAGTTTTATCCTGTTGGTGTTAGTTGCCAGTACAGCAAGTGTGGTATACACATCACGATTATTGTAGTGATCTGTGATCCAGACATTGTCAAAACCATTTTCTTCTGCGAGCTTTGTGTAGTATGCTAATTTTAGAACCGATTCATTAGGTACGAATTCAATACCGAACATATTTCCTCCTACGTTTCAGGTCATTCGTCTTTCATTATTTAAAAGCATATTGGTTTTGTTCGGCCTTTTCCGGGCGTTAATGTTAAATCCTTAAGAAAAAATGATATAAACATGGAAAAGTGGAAATGTACTCTCTGTGATTATATATATGATCCGGCTGCCGGAGACCCTGACGGGGGAATAGAACCAGGAACAGCTTTTGAAGACTTGCCTGACGGCTGGGTTTGCCCCTGGTGCGGAGCGGCAAAAGATTCATTCAAAAAAATAGAATGATAATCCTTTCATTAATTACAAAGATTGCAGAATAAAGAAGAGAAGTATTGAAGGTATCCCTACGATACCCCATAAGACAGGATTATATCGCCACACTTTTGCGCCATCAAGCGGTCCAAACGGAATCATATTGAAGCCAGCAAGGAATACATTTATGAAAGCAGCTCTCCAGAGCACATTTATTACAAATTTGTCTGCAATGATCAAAGAAACCACTATAAACAAAACAGCAAGTATTAAATTGACGACAGCGCCGGATACAGATATATACGCAAATTCTTTTTCAACCTGAAGTTTATTCCAATAATATTCTTCATTCTGTCCATAAGGAACCCTTTTACCGCGTATCATTACAGCGCCTGGAGCCGCGAATACAAAACCTCCGCCGGTTAAAATCGAAAGTCCGATAGCAAGAAGAAGCCCCACTGGGCTTGCTTCATAATCTGCGACAAAACCATATCTCTGTGCTGTGAACTTATGGGCAAGTTCATGCAGGAGGAAGCCGGTACCTACTCCAATAGCAGCTATAGCCAGCGCCTGTGAGCTTGTGCTGGGATAAGAGAACGCGATAGTGAGTACAAGTAACGAAGCTACAAGATGCGTTATCTCTCGAATGCTATTTCGGTCCATGCGCCCAAGTTAATTTAATCGCATATAAATCATACTATGCCTAATCCCGTAATCACTTTTGGGCAAGCAAAGGCTCTTCTGATGTTATGGTTATTTGTTACTTTCGTTTTTCTGGTTGTTTTACGACCTTATATTTATAAACAATGATAGAAATTATTATAATACCGACAAATGCCACAGCCAATAGAGTTTTGTTGGAACCTGCCGGTTCTTGTAAAGACTCACCTGAAGTTCCTGCTTTATCACCTTCTCCAGGTACTCCGGTAGAAGCACTACTATCGGCCTCTGTTTTGAAATTCGGATTTGGAGAAGGAATCGGATAGATATGCTTCCCCTCCGGATCAACCACAAGAATATTTGTAAAATTAATATCGGCAGCATTTGTCGAACCAATGGATCTGGCATTAATAATAATGAATGCTCCAGGTGTTGTTACATTTCCACGACCAAGGATCGCTCCATTGATATTTACTGCTTTTCCAATGGTATTGTTGATAGTTCCGCTATTGAAATAGGTATTTATTCCGCTTTGCTTGAGAAAATTACCTTCTTTGATACTATTTAAAAAAATACTTGATTTATTGAATTCAAGATCAAGCTGTACACCCGCGACATGTTCACCCTTCGGATCGATAATCACATTTATATCGAAGATCTGTCCATTTGATATATCGGGGGGGAAATCAAACGTTACAGTAGCAGCGCTTGCATTAAATATACCCGTAATCAAAAAAAGAACAGATAGGAAAAAACCTGTTTTTTTTAGATTCATCATGTTGCCTCACCGAAATACTGGCCTGCTATTACCATATCCTCAATATTTACAATGCCATCCATGTTCACATCATATCTTGGATATGGAGGTGTAGTTACTTCATTGAAATGTTGCCCAATAATGGCGATGTCTCCAATGTCTACGATTCCATTCTCATTTACATCATAACGAGGATATACGTTATTGATATAAACTGAAATCGTCTTTGAAACAAGTTCTGTACCATCAAATACGGAAATATTTATCTCATGATTTCCCTCATCGCTGTAATTGGTAGTCCAGTTATAATTGGAAGATGTGCTTACCTGTGTATTATCTATTTTGATAAAATAACTGAGAGTATCATTATCAAGATCAATTGCATTAGCACTGATATAGATAATGTCAGTTTCATTAAATACGGAACCGTTCGGTGGAAGCGGTGTGAATGTAGGCGCCCTGTTGGCATTTATTACAGTTATGGTAATATTTTCAAAGACCGCCAGGTCTCCATCAGTGACTTCAAAGTGAACGTCAGGATATGTCCCGGATTGGAAGAATGTGGGTGTCCACGCAAATGTTTTTGTCATCACATCAAAAGTCGCGCCTGAGGGCATGTTTGAAGCTGAATATGAAAGTGTATCTCCATTTAAGTCCGTGGCGGCCAGATTAAACGAGAGTAGCTCTCCCTCATTAGCTGTTCTGTAATTAATGGGTGCAAGGACAGGAGGATCATTTATTTTGATCATTCCATTTGTGAGATTATAAACAATAGGATTACCCTGTGGATTGCTGATCATAATATTAGAAAGGTCAAATCCGGATATTCCGGATGCTCCGATCGCTGTGGCATTGATCGTTACAAAAGTTCCCTGCAAGGTTACATTGGACGCACCGATTATGGCAGCATAAATATTTTCCACTGTACCTTTAGTATTATCTATAACTCCACTATTGAATAATGTACTTGCCCCATCCTGTTTGAATAGATTTCCTTCTATTATGTCATTTATTTTGAGGATGGATTTATTAAATTCTATATTTAACTGTGCACCTGCTATGCCTGTTCCTTTTGGATCTATGGAAACATTCAATGTGAAATCCTGGTTAAAGGCGATAGTTTTAACGGAAGGTATGACTGTGAGTTTCGGAGTGTTATTTTCTGCAAGAGGCTCAGAATTGTTCTCAGAATTGATATTAATAGTTCCATTTGTCGTAATCAATGGAACTGCCAATGCATCTGGGTCGCTGATGCGTACATTTGAAAGTTGTATTTCACTAATGCCAGATTGACCAATTACAGTAAAATTTAACCGGACAAATGTTCCTGAGGTGGATATATTACCCGGACCAACGATTACTCCGATTATATTTTTGACCGTTCCAGCTGTATAATTGATCGTACCATTATTGAAGTAAGTTGACGCTCCATCTTGTGTGAAAACATTTCCTTCAATGACACTGTTCAGATTAAGAAAGGATTGATTGTATGTAATATCTAATTGAGCGCCAGAAATTGCAGCACCCAGTGGATCGATCGAAACATTCAGGATAAAGCTCTGTCCCTGGTTTACAATTTTGTTTGAAGGGGAAACTGCCACATTAGCTTGTGGTTGTGGCAGGTAAAAATTTAAAATGATCAGGAATATAACTATTGCCGAGATTAGAATAAAAATTACCATTTTCCGTGAATTCATAATAACATATCTTTGTGAACATATCTATGAATTATATGTCCATAAATCAACCAGTAACGATATTCCTGCAAAATTGTTCATTATACACATTAATCCAGAAAAAAATGATTTGAGAGAGTAATCTATAAGTCTTTGAATTCTATTGAGTATTCTTATGATATTGGGCGAAGAGGAAATTGATGCGCGATAAACACTCGATCCATACCACTATCAGTACCGATGCGTTAAGAGTACTTGAGCGTTATGAAAAAGAACTTGGCGCAAAAAATATTGTTCTTGAACGTGCACTTCTTGGTATGGATAAACTTCGTTTCAAAGAAAAACTTGACACTCAATCCATAAGTAGAGTAATAAAAAGGGTGAAAGTTGGAATACCCGGTGTAGATGAACTTATAGAAGGCGGCATTCCGGAGGGTTTTGTTGTTATAGTGACAGGGCCGCCCGGAACCGGAAAAACAACATTTTCAATGCAGTTCCTGATCGAAGGTTTAAAAAACAATGAAAAATGTATTTATTTCTCATTTGAAGAGAAAGCAGAGCATCTAATAAAGCAGTCTATGCGTTTCGGATGGGATATTGGAAAATATATTGATAATGGATATCTTGAGATATTCGGGTTTACAATGCTCTCAACCGAGGAGATTATTGAGATATTTGATGTTTTCAAGCCAAAAAGGATCATCTTTGATTCGCTAAATACTTTTTTTGAAATTCATGATTTCAGAAGATCCCCACAGTGGAGAAATATCTTAAAAGAGATCCGGGAAAAGAAAATGACCTGCCTTGCAATCACTGAAAAAAAGCATGGTCTTGATGTAAAAGAATATGATGAATTTGATTTCATGGGGGATTGCGTGATTTTCTTTGATAAAAAGCAAAGACATGATCTTGACCCCTATCCTTCATATTACATTCAAATCCAGAAAATGCGAATCACTAAAATAAATGAAATGCCTCATCCTTTTATCTTTACGGAAAGTGGTCTTGAATTAATAGGCAATAAAAACATAAATCCAAGATTCTCACAAGAAAAAAAATGAAACAGGATTAAATCATGGAAAAAGTGAATGCTATAATTTACGGAAAAAGTTCTATTGGAAAGAATACTATATTTGGGGAAAGGGTTATTATTGGATACCCCACACAAAACATCTTAAAAGAAGCGGCTGCTTCCGGATCGAATATAAAAGAAATGAACTTTAAAGGAGCAGTTATCGGGGACAATGCCATAATAAGATCAAATACGACTGTTTATACGGATGTAAAAATTGGAAATAACTTCCGCACAGGACATAATGTTTTAATCCGTGAGGAAACAAGTATTGGTGATGATGTGTTAATTGGCACAAATACTATCCTGGATGGACGTACCGTTATCGGGAACCATGTAAGTATCCAGGGAAATGTATATATTCCATTGAATGTCACCATAGAAGATAATGTTTTTATTGGGCCATGCGCAGTCCTTACCAATGACAAATATCCTATAAGGACAAAATCCGATCTGAAAGGCCCAACGCTGAGACGGGGGGCATCGGTTGGAGCTAATTCGACCATCCTTCCAGGTGTTGAAGTCGGTGAAGGGGCGATGGTGGCTGCCGGCGCGCTAGTTACAAAAGATATACCGCCCTGGAAACTTGCTATAGGTTTTCCTGCAATATTCAAAGATCTACCAGAAGAACTAAGAACTTTAAATAATATTTAAATTATTATGATACCCATAGCCAAACCTATCATAGGTGAAGATGAAGTCTGTGCAGTAACTGAGGTCTTAAGATCAGGCGTAATCGCTGAAGGACAAAAAGTAAAGGATTTTGAGACCGCGTTTGCAAAATATGCGGGCACATCGTTTGCGGTTGCAGTGAATTCAGGAACTGCAGCTCTCCATGCTGCACTTCTTGCCCATGGCATAGGATCGGGGGATGAGGTTATCACAACCCCATTTTCGTTTGTGGCCACGGCGAACTCCGTGCTTTTCACGGGCGCAAAACCAGTATTTGCAGATATCAGAGAAGATACTTTCAATATAGATCCACAAAGTATCGTTGAGAAAATTACACCTAAAACAAAAGCGATCATACCGGTTCATCTTTATGGGCAGTCTGCGGACATGAAGGCAATAATGGATATTGCACAGGATAAAAATCTCATCATTATTGAAGATGCCTGCCAGGCTCATGGCGCGACTTTTGAGGGGAAAAGCGTTGGTTCATTCGGCGAAGGTACTTTTAGTTTCTATCCAACCAAGAATATGACAACTAGTGAAGGCGGGATAATTACTACAAATGATAAAGATGTTTATGAGAAAGCCAGGATGATCCGGTCACACGGTTCAAAACAACGTTATTTACATGAAATGCTAGGATTTAACCTGCGAATGACTGATATAGCCGCAGCTATAGGTTTAGTGCAGTTGGGGAAAATTAATGATTTCAACAGGGCAAGAATTAGTAATGCGCAATATCTCACTAAAAGCCTTCAAAAAATCAAAGGATTAATCCTGCCGCATGTTGATAAGAGATGTAGTCACGTATTTCACCAATATACGGTCAGGATAAGAGGCGACATATCAAGAGATGAGGTTGTATCATCTTTGAATAAGGTGGACATTGGAACCGGGATCTATTACCCATTGCCTATCCATAAGCAACCTTATTATAAGGAATTGGGTTATAACGATTCATTGCCGATTGCAGAAAGTGCATCAAAAGAAGTTATATCTTTGCCGGTACATCCTTCTTTAAGTAAGTTAGACCTTGAGACTATTTCTGGAAAATTGAGAGAAATAATGGGTTAAAACTTTTTCAAAAAATTGTTAATTAGAGAAGCTTGGATTAAAAAAATATTATGCACAGACTAACATGTCAGCTTCAATATTTGAAGCAGATATGATTATTTTGTGGTTGTTTAAGTTCGTATTATTAAAAAGATTTCCGTAATCTACTTCATATTGTTCCGCCCAGCAACTATCAAGAGCATTCCAATTCATTTTCATGTTTATATTTCGTTTTGTTGATTTCATCATAATACTCACCATTACCATAAAATGTTATGATATTATTTAAATTTTCCTGAAAAACTTTTTTGAGGTTTCATGCTCATTTTTTTAATTTGCGATATAGTTAAATAATCAAGCTTCTTGTTATATTAGAATAACTTTATTTATGAAAGATGAGTATATTAATTGATTATATAATGTAATAAAATTTCAAAGGTGATTAAAACGAGAGTTGGCGTAATTGGCGGCGGTGCCATGGGGCAGCACCACATAAGGATTTATAGTGAAATGAAAGATGTTGAACTTATTGGGATATGCGATACGGACAGGGACAGGGCTAGTGTCAAGTCAACTTTCAAGAGTCGGATAAAGTCTGGATAACTTTATCCTTGCATTATCAGTCGTGAATTGCCAATTGACTTTGGCATTTTTGTTATTTCGGTTATTTTCCCACGCCAAT
>Ga0172368_10003396_pt1 | contig 19373 bp, 16 predicted proteins | sample Lak11m_FD_114540 | JGI IMG/M metagenome (GOLD analysis project Ga0172368, IMG submission 114540) | Freshwater microbial communities from Kabuno Bay, South-Kivu, Congo - kab_022012_11m | ecosystem: Environmental > Aquatic > Freshwater > Lake | place: Democratic Republic of the Congo: South-Kivu...
AAAGACATCAGCCCCCCTGCCCACAAAGGCGTGGCCAGCCATGCCATGATTTGCCCGTACGTCAATCTGTTTTACCTTGCAGCCGTGCTAAACACGCAGGCCAGTGGATTTCATGGACTGCCAGCGCCAAGCGTCGCGCATCATTTCATCCAGGCCGCGCCGGGCTTTCCAGCCCAGCTCGCGTTCGGCCTTGGTCGGGTCGGCATAGCAGGTAGCTATGTCGCCGGGGCGGCGTGGGCCCACGCGGTAGGGCACAGGCTTGCCGCTGGCGGCTTCAAAGGCACGCACCATGTCCAACACGCTGTATCCTTGGCCGGTGCCCAGGTTCCACACATGGGCGCCGGTGCGGGTTTGCAGGGCCTCAAGGGCGCGCAAATGGCCCTCGGCCAAGTCCACCACATGGATGTAGTCGCGCACGCCGGTGCCGTCGGGCGTGGGGTAGTCGTTGCCAAACACGGCCAGTTCGGGCAACTTGCCCACCGCCACCTGCGCCATGTAGGGCAGCAGGTTGTTGGGGATGCCGTTCGGGTCTTCGCCGATCAGGCCGCTTTCGTGCGCGCCCACCGGGTTGAAGTACCGCAAGATGGCGATGCGCCAGCGCGGATCAGACGCGGCCAAGTCGCGCAACATGTCTTCCACCATCAGCTTGCTGCGGCCATAGGGGTTGGTGGGCTGGCCCACGGGGCAGGCCTCAGAAATGGGCATTTGCGCAGGTTCACCATACACCGTTGCCGACGAGCTGAACACCACGTTGAACACCCCCGCATCGGCACACGCCTGCAACAGCACCTGGCTGCCGTGCACGTTGTTGTCGTAATAGCGCAGCGGCTGGGCCACGCTTTCGCCCACGGCCTTCAGGCCAGCAAAGTGCAGCACCGCGTCAACAGCATGTTCGGCAAACAAGCGGTCAAGCACCGCGCGGTCGCGAATGTCGCCTTGCACGAACGCAGCCGCCCGCCCCGCCAACTGGGCCACCCGCTTCAGCGACTCGGCCGAGCTGTTGCACAGGTTGTCCAGCACCACAACTTCATAACCGGCCTGTAGCAACGCCAACGCGGTCTGCGAGCCGATGTAGCCTGCGCCACCTGAAACAAGCACCTGCCCTTTCATTTTCTAGTCAAAACCTCTTCAATCGCCAGAAGATATTTATTTATCACAATCTGCTCATCAAATTCGCATTCAACCTTGATCCGTCCGCGCGATCCCATAACCTCACGTTCAGTCGGTGTCATTTTGATGATCCGCTCCATTTTGTCAGCCAAGTCAGAGGCGTCCTTGGGCTTACACAGATAACCATTGATACCGTCATCTACCACCTCGCGGCAGCCCACTGCGTCTGTAGTGACAATGGGACGTGCCATGGCAGCTGCTTCGAGCAAGGTTCTAGGGGTGCCCTCTCGGTATGAGGGTAGGACGACGCAGTTGGCTTGAGCAATTTCCTCCCGAACGTTATCACTAACGCCCAAGTAACGAACCGCACCCTCCGCAACCCAGTCATTCATTTGTTGCCGGGATATAGCGGCAGGGTTTTGTACATCTAGAAACCCCAACAAGCAGAATTCAGCATCCACGCCCCGCTGCTTGAGCAGGCGGGCAGCCTCGACGAACTCACCTACACCTTTGTCCCACAGCATTCTGGCGATCAACAGAAAGCGAACGGGTGCCCCTGTAGGTAACGGTACAGGTGAAAACTTTGCCAGATCGATACCCGAACCCGGCAAGAGATCAGTCACGTCCTCAGGTACTAAACGGCTTGTGATAAACAACTGTCGATCATCATCGTTCTGAAAGAACACCTTTCGCGAACGAGCCAGTGCAACCCGGTACAACCCCTTGACCAACTGATTCAGCCAGCCCCCCCTGATAAAGACCGCGCCCAAGCCTGCAATATTATTGACTACAGGGATACCCAGAGCGTGCGCTGCCAGCGAGCCATATACGTTGGGTTTGACGGTATAGCCAAGATACACATCGGGCCGCTCGGCAAGCAGTAGGCGAAAAAAACGCGACAGCAGCAACAAATCATGCACGGGGTGTGTGCCTTGGTTATCCATCGGCAATGGCACAAAACCGCATCCCAGAGCGGGCAACCGTTCGGTATAGTCATCGAGCGGCGCGAAAGCTACGACGTCGTATCCTTTGTTTAGTAAAGCGCGAATCAGGGTGGTGCGAAAATTAACTAAGTTCCAGGTTGCGTTAACTGCAATGATAATCTTCATCTTCAAAGTACAAGCCTTGATTTAACGATCTGAACAATTTCCCAATTGCCTTCTATGTATGCTCTCCAGCATGAACGGGAGTAATAAAAAAAACCAGAATAAAACTGAGTTTAAGTTGTTATGAGTTAAGGAGAATAGCAGTGTGCCAGCTAGACTTGAAAACAAATGTATATTGTTATTACGGCCAATAAAATAAGCCTTTCTAAGGGCAAAAAAACAAAGTAATAGACCACCTACAGCAGCAGGAAAACCAAGTTCAGCAAGAATCCGTACAAAGTCATTATGGGTCACTCGCCGGTCATGGGTACTTACATCGATAACGTCTCCGCTTTCTATGATTACCTGCTCTACTCCAGACGCGTAATTGGAAAATTCGGAGGGAAACCGCCCCCAGCCTATACCAGTCAACGGATGGTCATTTGCCATTTCAAACGCTAGTCGTAAAAATATAGATCGTTCCGCATCGCTGCTATCAAGACCCTCGCTTGAGAATCTGCTGCTACCGCTCAGGAAAACCGAAGAAGCAACTAATGAGAAAGCCATAAGTGGAAGGATTTTTTTACGCCAATTGACATGCGACTGAATAAAAAACATCAACAAATGAATGACTGGAAATGCCAAGGCTGCGCGCGAACCGCTGAGAACTATTGCAATAATAATAAGCAGGGAAATTATTAGCCGGGCAGCACCATAATATCTATCGTATGCAACACAGAACCCAATCCCAAGGAAGTAGGCGTAATAATTTGGATTCGCCATTGTGGCTTCAATGCGAGCGCTCGGTGTAAATATATACTCCGTTACCCCAATAACCGCTGCCAGGATGGATAATTTGGCATACAGACCAAATAGCTGGTAGAGGTCGCCATTCTGCCTAATAGAATGATAAAGAAAATTAGTCATCACAATCATGACTAGCAAATTTATCGTCTGTGCCCTTGCATCCTCATCAAACGCGGAGAACATAATTGAGTTCGAAACAAAAAATAGCACGCCCAAAAAGACATAATTAAATTTATTTAGGCTATGTCGCCGAATTAACCCAATTATAAAAACCGCCATCATGATAATCTGAATAAACTGGTGCAGTTCGCGGTAGACAAAGCTAAAATTTTGTGAAAATCCGGCAAAGCTGGCAAGAAATAGTCCGGCACCAATCAAATAAAAGGAATGGACACGCAATGCAAAAATAATCCAAACTGCAATATAAAGCCATGGGGCGAATTGCTTTATTAATTCCGATGTCATTTTGTTATTATTTCCTAGATTCAAGTGCGCTTGACTATTTCTTGATATAGCCTCGAATGCATATCAGCCATAACATCGACGGAGTAGCCTGCAAGGATCCGCTCCCGTAATTTCACCCCGCAAACGCGAGCTTCCTCCGGCGCATCCATCACAGCATCCATTGTTTGCGCGAGTTGGGCGACTTCGGTGACATAGCCGCATCCGTCTCCGAGCAGTTGCGGGATGGCACCCACTGGTGGAGCGATAACCGGCATGCCTACTGCGCCTGCTTCCAGCAAGACCATCGGCAGACCTTCCCAATGCGATGCCATGACAAAGCAATCAGCCTGGTGCATCAACTCAGTCACATCGGTTCTAATCCCCAATAATTTGACTCGTTCGACCAAATCCAACTCGCCAATGCGTTGCTCTATTTGAGGACGCAGCGGCCCGTCACCTGCCAACCATAACTGACAGTCACGATGCCGCATGCTGCCGAAAGCAGTGACTAGCGCAATGGGATTTTTCGGCACCTGTAGGCGGCCAGCAAAAAGAAAAATGTATGGTGTTTGCCGGTCTGGGGCTGGCCGAGATTGGTGCCCAGTCGTAGCCACGCCGTTGGGTATGACACGGGTATGAATTGCATTTAGGGATGGATGCTGTCCCTCTACGAAGATGATATCGGCAGACCTAAACCAGCGTGTCGCACGTATCAGCGAACTGCGGAGACGACTAAAACCGGCAAAATTGTGGCTGGTAAAAACGATTTTTGTGGTAGGCCTGATTGCCCTGCATAAAAATGCAGCCAACAGCCCATGAAACATATGGGCATGAATGATGGATGGGCGCTCTCGCTTCAGTATGGTGATTAGCCTGGGCAAGGCCTTCAAGACGGACCAAGGGTTGCGCTCGATCTCCAGGGTGTAGATCGGGCTAGTCAAGTCTTGATATTGCTCGAGCAGCCTGCTGTTGCCATCTAGTGACACGATGACAACACGCCAAGCATGTTGATTCAGTTTTTTGGATAGCTCTAAAACAACACGTTCAGCGCCGCCTACGCCCAGACCTGTGATGACCTGGAACACGGTCACTGGATTCGCATCAGGTCGGGTCACTGCGCTGTTGGCTGCATCCATTCCGTAATCCTCCTGGCCACAGACGGCCATAAGAAATGCTGCGCATCCAGCCGGTTGCGCTTTGCTATGGCTTGCCGCAAGTCACCCCTCATCAGTAATGACTTAATCGCACTGACGCTACTAGCGATCGTGAAATCGTCCGTGACATAACCGTTGATACCCTGCCGGATGATCCCGCGATAGTCATTTGAGGGCGTGACGACAACTGGCAGGCCCAGCACCATTGCTTCCATCATCGAGGTCGGCGTGCCTTCCGAGAGGGACGGCAGATAGAAGACCTTCGCCGAGGCGAGGCGTGCAGCCAGTTGGTTGCGTTTCAAGTTGCCCCTGAACATGACGTTTGTCAGTCCCAAGGACGCGGCTTTTTCTTGGAGTTGCCTACGTAGCGGCCCGTCGCCGATCACTTCGAAGGTTGTTGTTGGCAGTTGATTTGCGACTTGGATCAGCAACTCGATGTTCTTTCGTTGCACTAGGCTACTGACACAGATCACGTCGACAGTCTCGCTCCCTGCAACAACAGTGCTTATCTGTACGAATTCGTTCGATACACCACTAGGCTGCCAACGGGTCCGAGAAATGCCCAGCGCACGTAAGTGAGTCGCTTCCCTAAAGCCGGTGCAATAGACGACATCATAGTGTGAGAGTACGTAACGGTAGAGCTTGTGCCAGAGTCCGTCGCGAGTTTTCTCGTGAACACTGGCAACCCTTGTCGGCGCACGAACAATGCAAGCAAGCAGTGCACCGAAGATGAAAGCTGCCCAGTCGCCATGAATATGCAGGACATCGCATCGGACCCGTTCTTTTACGCAATACAGGATTGCGGATATGTAAAAGAGAAGATCCTTCTTGAACTGCCCCTTAACGTTCCGAAGGTTACGGTGGGTGGCAATTCGGATGTCGTGTGGATGGAGAGCATGACCTTGATTAAACATCAGCGTGACCTCGTGGTTCATCACCCGTTGCTCACGAGTTAGGTTGCTGACATGTAACTCGAGTCCACCGCTGCAAGGCGGAATGAAGGGATAGAGACGCAGGATCTTCACTGAGATACCACCAGCTTCACTGACATGGAATGGATCAGTTCGCGATAGGCCTGAAAGACTTTGGCAGCATCAAATGAGGCCTGGATGGTGGCAAGCCCGGCCAAGCCAATGGTTCGCCGAAGCAATTCGGAATCCCGCAACTCGACCAGGGACTTCCGAAGTTGCTCATCCCATGGCTGGTCGATGACCAAGGAATTGACACGATCTTCCAGAATCCCTTCGATGAACCCTACACGCGTCGTTACCACCGGGCAGCCGCAGGCCATTGCCTCGAGAATCGCACGAGCCAAACCTTCGCCCTTCGCGTAATGGACATAAACATCGTGGGTATTTAGCTCATGGGCTAACGCTTCATGATTCATGTTTCCTGTAAGCCGCACGCGCGCTGTCAAACCCAGTTGTTTGATCAGGTCGGAGAGTGGTCCCCGCTCGGGCCCCTCGCCGATGATTGTCAACTGGAAGTCTATGAGGGCGTGGGCAAGTGCCGAGATGAGCGCGGCATGGTTCTTTCTGTGAGAGAGGGAGCCAACGGTGATGATCTTAAGCTCGCCATCAGTATGGTAGGAGGCACGCCTATTGCTGAAGATATCCGTATTCACACGTGTAGGTACGACAATCGCCTTAGCAGCAACAATCGGGCCGTGTGAAGCGTACAGATGAAATGTCATATCCTTTGAAAGGGAACGGATCCTGGTTGCGGCACGTAACGAAAAAAAGGAAAACGTTTTATAGAGCCAGTGCTCGAACCAGCCAGCAAATCCCTTGCGTATCGCATGGAAGTATTGCGGACCATGCAACTCCACCAAGAGCGGGATCTTGAATAAGCGCGAACCCAATGCTGCAGGAATGCCGCCCATGACTGGACACTGCGCGACCAGATGGGTCGGACGCAGACGGATGATGTGGAACAACACAAACCAACTGGTGACCATGAATTCGAACATGCGGTTGGAAAGTGACGGCACCAGATGCAAATGGATATTGCCGAGTTGGGTGGTGCTGAATGCGAACGACTTGTTGCGAGCGAAGACGTGGTATTCATCAGACCCCTTCGAGAGTTCTTCCCAGATATGTAACGTGTGGTGCCTGTTTGGGAGTGGGGCATATCGATTACCACTAATGTGAAGAATAACTGTACGTGTCATTGGAAGATCGCCTCCAGATACATGCTAGCGACTGCTGGTGTGGAAAACCGCGCGACAGACTTCAGGTTCTCGTTCTCTATCTCAGCCCATTCGCTGCGCTGCGCCATCAGCCTGAGTGTTGCGGCGGCGAAACCATCCGGTTCGTCCTTGCTTACGATGTAATCGGCTTGAAGTGGCCCAATCAATTGCGCCGTCCCTCCAGCATCGGTTGAAACAATTGGCAATCCAGCAGCCATCGCCTCTAACATGACACGCGGGAAGCCCTCGGTGTAGCTAGGCTGGAGAAAAAGGTCGGCCTGTGCATAGATAATCGGTAGCACCCTATTCGGAACGTCCCCCAAGAATTGCACGTACTCGGTGGTGCCAGTCTTTTCCGTGATTCGAATGGCTTCCTCGCGCTCGCTGCCGCCGCCGGCTATGATCAGGCACCAAGGGTGGCGGTCCTGGTTCGCCTTCAGTGCCTGAAGCAGTGGCAGCAAATACATGGTCGTTCGGCGCACTGGCGAAAGCCGATGGACAATCAGCAGCACGATGGTTTCAGACGCCAGGTTCCGTTTGGTCAGGTAATCCGACCGGGAAGATGTGCGGGACAGGCCAGAAAAGCGTTCAATCTCGATGTCGTTATAAAGCAGCTTGATCTTGTCGCGCGGTATCCCGACCACCTCGTGGTAATACTCGACCATCTTCTCTGGGCCCGTGACGAAATGGGTTGTCAGCTTTCGGGCAAGCCAGTTCGGGAGATAGGAACCGAGCCACCAACGGAATTTTTTCAGGCCGAATGGTTGCGCCCAATCCCACTCATGTGTGGTTCCGCTTTGCCAGAGAAATGTCTTGCCACCGAGGATACGGTGGGCGAGCGTCCCGACAATGCAGGCAGGCGCATTGATGCGGAAGAAGCTCCGTGTGTATCCCTCGCGGATCAGACGGAGCATCAGGAAGAACAGTTCAATATGCCGCAGGACCGGCTTCCTGCTGTGCAGTCCAATGATTCGGATGGATGGAATCAAGCTATCAGGGCGGGCATGCAACTTCTCAATGATCAGCGTGATCTCGCATCCGATCTTTGCTATCTCGTTCAGCAGATGGGTCAGGTGGGCAAAATGCGACGCCTCTCCGCTGCCGTAGGAGTTCAGGACATAAATGAGTTTACGACTATATGGCAACGTTCTTGGTTGCGCATCTTGCATTGGAAATGGCCTACGTAATTCAGGTTTAAATCTCTTATTTAAACGGTAAATTAACTCATTATAATAGGCTTTAACACTAAAAGATTTGAACCAAAGCAAAGTGGTCTGAGTAAGATATAAATCCCTTCTGATTAGCCCTTTAACTAAAAGTTTAATAGCAGCTTGGTGAATCGCCGTGCGCTCGGACGGAAGACATCCAAGAAAATAAAGGTAATGGTCCAATTTTAAGCGACGAACTAACTCCGGCGACGATTTTGATATGCCAACGCCTTTTGTGTACACCCCTAAGATCCTTGAAATAATAAATGCATAGCCGCCACCAATGTGCATAACATGCATATAAAAATCAAGGACACCATTGTCTGGCAGCAAAAAATTGTTACATGAAGCTCGATACATTTTGGCGCTATGTGCACCAATAGAACCACCAGCAGCGAGAAATTCACTACGGGATATCAATCGATCAAGAAGAATTCCATCGATGTATTCTGGGGTGCGCTCTCCTGTATTTCCATCCACAATATCCATACGGTGCCATACAACATTGCATTCTGGATTTTCATCGAGAAAATCAGCTTGAATTTGCAGTTTGCCTGGTAGTGCGTAATCATCACCATCAATATGGGCTATGTAATTGCCGCGCGCTGCACTATGAACTGATATGTAGTTTCTTGATGCTCCGATCCTGTTGTCCGTATATATGGCTTTCATGATTCCGGGGTTTCGTGCCACCATATCTTCGACAATGGCTCTGGTGCCGTCGCTAGAAAGATCGACTCCTACGATAATCTCGAAATCAAAGTTCGTTATTTGATCTAAAATACTTTGTAAACATTTCTGAATGTATTTCTCATGATTGTAGGTTACAACACAAACAGAAACTTTTGGTGTAAGCATTGGCTTGGTCATGTGTTACTAAGCGGATAGTTTATGCGGGGATTATATTGCAAAAGTTTGTCTATATTTTATTGTCACCGGTCGGCACATTTTCTTCAGTTCTCAGATCAAGGAATAATTGCCTTCCATTTCCTGGTCAACGCTTTTCGCACCAATCTCGTGCTAATGGAACTTATCAATAAGATCAAAAGACCGATCATTGCAAGTTCAGCCAGAGTTATTAAACGTGATGAAACGTGAGAAACATCAAACAGCACACCCTGTAGCCATAAAACACCCAGCACGGTAATCAGCACGGGAAGAATGTCCCGCAATATCCAGGTTAGGTGTAATCCCGGTATTAGTTGACGATGTAGGAATGGCGTCCATAAGACAAACCAAACACTCAGGAAAATCAACCAGGCTTTGCCTGCGCCAACGGCGCCGTAGGTTGTGGCGGCCCAGTAAATAATGGGTACTTGTAGCGCGGCCATGAGTGTGGAGCCAATGACATGCCACTTGAGCTTGCCCATGGCCTTTTGCATGTAGTAGGGGTAGGCACCGATGAGCATGACGGCGTTGCCAAGCGCGAACCAGAGCAGCACATCCGCGCCCCAGGCCGCCGCTGTTTGGTCGCCGGTCCAGGCATATAACAAGGGTTGGGCATACAGGCCGACCATACTAGCGACGCACAGGGCAATGACGGCGGTGATCTGGCTGCTGTCGCGATACAGCGTGGTCAGTTTTTCGTTTTCGCCTTTCGCATAGAGGTAGGTCATGCGCGGGGTCAGTGCTTGAACGATGGGACTGTTGATGAGTACGACTCCACCCGCCAACATTGCCACCAGAGTGAAGTAACCGAACTCGGCCAAGGGCAAGACCTTTGAGAAGATCAGTTTGTCAGTCTGTGTGGTCAGCGTCCAAATGGCGGAGGTATAGGCAATGCCCATTGCGTAGGACATGACGGATTTGACTACGCTCCAGTCAAACCCGATGTGCCGTGACTGTACCGGTTTGTCGATTCGGGAATAGAACCGCCACATCAGTACTATGACCTCAAGGCAGCCAATGGCAAGTTGGTAGATGAAGAAGTGAAGAATTTCATTGCTGATGGTCGCAACAAGCACCAGCGCGCCCAAAAACTTCAGGCTGATGATGCTGATGTTGTAGGCATTCAGCCAGACCTGATCTTCCAGGCCATTGATGCCGCTACGGTAGAGCGCTGCAAACCAGCGCAGACCGATCAGTACCCCCATGATTTGCAGGCAGGCGATGACCGTGCTCAATTCCAGGTTTTGCACGTTGATCCAATGTTGCGCAAGCCAGTAGCTGGCCATGAAGATGCCCGCCACCATCAACACCGCCAGCCCCATGAAGATGGCCTCAAAGCTTTTGAGCAAGGCCCAGAAGTTGGCCGCACTTTGACCATGCCCGCGCATCACCGCTGCCTGCCGCCCCAAGGTAGGACTGATGCCCACATCAAGCAGGCTCATCCAGGCCTGCATCAGCGCAAAAATGCCCACCAAGCCATAAGGCTCTGCCCCCAGATACTGCAAATAGAGCGGTGTGATGACAATGCCAATGCCGATCGTGTAGACCTGACCGATGTAGTTGGCAATGATGTTGCGCTTTAGGCTCATGCTTGTGAAAGGTTGATGCTTATGTCAGTGAAATCCACGACTGGGTATTAGCTGATGCACCAATGGCTTCCATCATTCGCATCCCATCAACTGAATGTTCTGCGCCATAGACATAGGGGTTCTGGGCCTTATTCCCTTGAGTGTCACCGCGTATTTCTTCTGCAAAATCGGCATAGAGATTTGCGAACGCCTCGATGAAGCCTGATGGATGGCCCGCTTTGAAGCGGTTGTAGCGCGGCTCTTGTGCGGTCTTGGCTTCACCTGATCCTCGGTCAAGCAGATAGTGATGGCCATCGTTATCAGCCCAGCGGAGCATTTCAGGGTCCATCTGGTACCACTCGGCGCTGGCTTTTTCACCATAGACACGAACGCGCAAGCCATTTCGGTGCCCCAAAGCGGTCTTGCCCCACCAGGCTTGAACACGCATGTCTTGCTCGTAGCGTGCAATGCAGTAGACATTGTCAATAATGCCGGGAAGCTGCCCGTAGCTGGCTTGTTCGCCAACCAATGAGAGGGGCTTCAATCCACCTGATAAAAAGTCCACAAGGTGATGTACATGGACGCCCAAGTCCAGTGACACGGTGGGCACAGCGTAGTCCTTGCGCCGCCAAGCTTGAGGGTTGGCGTTGACCCGCAAAAAGCCCTCTTGGGGCATTTCAATTTGAACCTGCTGCAAGCGGCCAAAGCGCCCTTCACTAATGATGCGCTTGAGCTCACGCACCATCGGATAGCCTGAATAGTTATAGGTAACCGCCAAATAGCCTTTGTGAGCCTTAACTGCTTCGGCAATTTGGTTGCATTCAGCACTACTGGTGCCGAGTGCTTTCTCGCAGATCACTGGGTAGCCCGCCTCGATGGCAGCAATAACGATTTCTGCATGGCTGGGCGTGGGCGTCAAAATAACAACTGCGTCGATCGCGCCCTTTTCACCTTTGAGGAGGCTTTGCCAATCAACATAGCTGCGTTCTGGTTGAACACCGTAGGTACGCGCTGAACTCTCGTTCTGCTCGGGATGGCGGCTAAAGCAACCCGCTTCTACCTTGAAGTGTCCATCCAGACGACTGGCATTGAAATGGGTGTAGCCAACAGCGGAATTCAGAGCGCCACCGATGAAGGCGACCTTTAATGGTTCATGGGGTGTGAATGACATAGGGATCTCGAATTTTCTTAAAGGAAGAACATCACAGTTTCAGACCAACCCTGTGTGTAATGGCGAAGATAGACCTTATAGTTCGGATTAAGCCCCAGCAAATACTGTGGAATTTCGCGAAAATCTTTGGCCGCATGGTAAACAGCAATCGCAAGCTTTGGCTTGTTGTTCTTAATTGTTTGCTCCGCACCACGCAGCGCGTTCATTTCCCATCCTTCGAGATCCATTTTAATGAAGCTTATTGGTTCATTCCGCAATTCCTCATCCAACGCCACCACGGAAATTGATTCACCCACCCCATTTGTTACAGCAGATGCCGAGCCGGCGTCTGCATTAAAATACAAAGTCCCACTGATGTCAGAAAGTCCGACGGACCTGAAGTCAATGTCTCTTCGACCACTAAGACGCTGCTTGGCTGCCGATAGGTTTTTTTGTGACGGCTCGAAAAGATACACCTTTTTATAGTCTGGATAGCGAATTATGAATTCTTCTGTGGTATCGCCATCATATCCACCGGCGTCCACAAAAATTTCATCCTTATATTTCATGAAGTCTTCAAAATATTGATCTTTAAGTCTCACCTCGTAGTCAAGCATGTACTCGGTGTTGGCCGTAAGACGGAAACGTAAAACATCCAATAAGACTTTTTTTGAAATTTCGTCTGACAAACTGTTGTATAAATCGCGCCACCAAGATGCGTATTGCTTAATCTCAGCACGTTGCTGGGATACAAACCAGGGTAAAGGCAGAATCTCGCCATCTTCCGAAATCAGCTCAGCAACCTCTACCACATTGTTGAGTCCCGCAGATTTCAGGTTTTTGGTGACTTGCACTGGGCTAATTGATGATACGCAATTTATTATTATTGCATCTTTCGGGATGTTGCTTGTTTTTGTAACGGGCAAACCATGCCACCGCTCTTCGGTCTGGCTGTAGTCATCTATTACCCCGTCCACTTTGTAGCGACTTGCAAATTCAGTGGCCTCATCATTCTTTCCAATAATGTATATGCTTTGACTTGCGCTATTTAGGTATTGATTTATATTGGCGCGCTGGTTGCTCTTTTTATTTTCGAGTGCTGCGACCACTTCTTGCTCAAAGATTGTCATTTGCTTTCCATTCATTATTGCGGCGCCACTGAGTATAACTGTCGCTTGAGTGTTGCGGAAAATGTCCCATTTAATCTTTGTTCATTTTCATCTTCTGTGAAAATAATGCCTATACGACCATAAGGACTCGCTCGCAATCTATCGCCGGTCAGACTAATTGGCACCCATTTTTTTATCATAAGAGGCTGACTAAATGTCAGTGAGCCCAATGTGTATTCATGCGACTGTGTAAGCGTGTGCCGCATTACCCATTTCCTTTGATTGTTATTAATAATCTTGAAGGGCAATCGTATAAACGGCCTAGCGTAGTTCTCTGCGTAATTCAGACCGGTCGAGAGTTCTATCAACTGACTATAAAGGTCACCGGGGCATCGGCGCGTAATTTCAATCAACCAGTATTGGTTTCCGTCTTTTATAAACTGAGTGTGAACCAACCCATCCTGCAGACTTAACTTGCTGGCAAGAAGCGTTATATCTCTTCGAATACTTTCCAATACGGCCGCCGAAAAGTCGTAAGTGACTCGGCTGGTATCAACCACAAATGGGTTGGCGGTTCCATGCTCTTCCACAATGTGGTCGGAGATGATTACGCCATTCTGAATAAAGGCCGTATGGCTGTAGAGTTGACCATCTACGTAGTCTTCGACAATGCAGGTTTTTGTGCGTGATGCCTGACGTGCTACATCAAGGGCTGTTGGTAGCTCGTGACTATTACCTTCACGGATGATCGTCACGCCCCGCCCGCTAAAGGCATCGACGGGTTTAACGATGACGGGCCAACGCGTTCCGATTTCTTGTTCTGAAAGTACCCGTGGGGTGGGTAGATTATGCAGGGCAGCAAATGCCCGGAATTTTTCCTTGTTGTTGATAATTTCGGCGGTTTCAAGCGGGTCGATGCCGGGGAAGCGGCCATCCTGATTGATCTCGGCGCAAACCATATAGGATCGGTCGTTGCAGCCAGGTACCAAGAAATCAATTTTTCGGTCTGCAACCAATTGCCTGGTTTTTTCAACATCCGAATAATCCATCTGGACGTAGTCATCGACCGATTTGGCCAACGCGTCGTTGGGGTTGCCGCCTACTACGGTGACGTTGTGCCCCGACTGAATCAGAAACTGATAAATCGGGCCGGATGAGAAGTTGGTATCGACCAGCAAGACATTGCTCATGACCGTACCTCGCGGATGATGTCGATGATGCGTTGTTGATCTTCCGCGCTTAATGCTGGGTAAATAGGGAGACACAACACCTGCTCTGCTGCACGGCTGGCGATAGGCAGATTGTCACGATGGGCTGAAGGCATGCTCCGGTACATGGGGAAGTCTGAGATTAGGGGGTAGAAGTAACGCCGTGCATAGATGTTTTGCTCTTTGAGCGTTTGGTAAAGCGCATCTCGATTTATTGGATAGTCTGGATTTATCAGAATGGGAAAGTAGGAGTGGTTGGTGGTGGCTTCTTCTTCACCATTCAGGCAGGTAATGCCCTTCACGTCTTTTAGCCCTGCTCGGTAGGTCTGGTCGATCTCTTTGCGGCGTTCCAGTGCGGCATCCACATGCTTGAGCTGAAGCAGGCCAAAGGCGGCGTTGAGTTCGCTCATCTTGCCATTGATGCCAGGGGCGACCACGGTGACTTCATCGACAAAACCGAAATTCTTCAGGTGGTCGATGCGCTGTTTGGTCTTGGCATCTGGGCAGACGATTGCGCCCCCTTCAAAGGTGTTGAATACCTTGGTTGCGTGGAAACTGAGCACGGACAAGTCACCGTGGTTGAGCACGCTGCCGCAGTGACATTTGACGCCAAAGGCATGGGCTGCGTCGTAGATAACCTTGAGGTTGTAGATGTCGGCGATGCGCTGAATGGCATCGACATCGCAAGGACGCCCATAGCAGTGCACCGGCATGATGGCGGTGGTTTGCGGGGTGATGGCGGCTTCGATCTTGGCAGGGTCCAGGTTGAGCGTGTGCGGATCAATATCGACAAAGACTGGTTTGATGCCATTCCACAGCAGTGAATGCGCGGTGGCGACGAACGAGTACGGTGTGGTGATGACTTCACCAGTAATGCGCAGGGCTTGCAGGGCAGTGACCAAGGCCAGCGTGCCATTGGTAAACAGGCTGATGTGCTTGACATCCAGGTAGTCGCACAGCTCTTTTTCCAGTTGCTGATGAAACGGGCCGCCGTTGGTGAGGATTTTGTTGTCCCAGATTTGCTTCAGGTAGGGGGTGAATTCCTCGATGGGCGGCAGGTAGGGCTGGGTGACGTAGATGGGCTTTTGATTAGGCATGTTCAGTTATTAAGCAAGTTAAGCAGGTATTCGCCGTAGCCCGTTTTGGCAAGCGACTGGCCGATTGCTTCGAGTCGAGCGGCGCTTAGCCAGCCTTGGTTGTAGGCGATTTCTTCCAGGCAGGCGATTTTGTAGCCCTGGCGGGTTTCAATGGTTTCGACAAAGTGGGCGGCGGCAAGCAGGCTTTCGTGGGTGCCTGTGTCCAACCAGGCGAAGCCGCGACCAAGCTCTTTGACCTGCAGGTCGCCACGTTTGAGATAGGCTTGGTTGACGCTGGTGATTTCCAATTCGCCCCGTGCAGAGGGCTTGATGCCTTTGGCGATCTCGATGACATCGTTGTCGTAGAAGTAGAGCCCGGTTACCGCGAAATGGCTTTTCGGTTTGGCGGGCTTTTCTTCGATGGAGATGACTTTGCCGGTTTTGTCGTATTCGACGACACCGAAGCGGTGCGGGTCTTTGACTTGATAGCCGAAGACGGTTGCGCCCTTTGTCTTTTTGGCTGTTTCAACCAGCATGGGGCGAAACCCTTGGCCGTAGAAGATGTTGTCACCCAGTACCAGACAAACAGGGTCGTTTCCGATGAAGTCTTCACCGATGATGAAGGCTTGCGCGAGGCCATCCGGGCTGGGTTGGATGGCGTAGTTGAGGTTGATGCCGTAGTCGCTACCGTCGCCCAGCAAGCGTTGAAAGGCGGCTTGGTCTTCAGGGGTGGTAATGATGAGGATGTCCCGTATGCCGGCGAGCATGAGCACCGACAGGGGGTAGTAGATCATCGGCTTGTCGTACACCGGCAGGAGTTGCTTGGAAACGCCTTTGGTGACGGGATGGAGCCGAGTGCCGGCGCCGCCGGCGAGGACGATGCCTTTCATGGCTTTTCAGCGACTGGTGCTTGGTGATTCAAGAAGCCGACATACCAGTCCATCGCTTCTTTGAGGCCGTCATTGATCCTGTGCGTGGGGTTGTAGCCGATTAGTTCCTTTGCTTTACCGATATCCGCCAGAGAGTGGCGCACATCACCGGCGCGGAAGTCGCGGTAAACGGGGTTGGCGTCTTCCAGGTGCGGGAACCTGCTGGCGAGGTTGTCGCGGAGGTGGAAGTAGAGCTGGTTGAGGCTGGTGCGGTCCCCGACGGCGACGTTGTAGACCTGGTTGGCGGCCTCTTCGTTGGTTGCGGTTGCCGCTAGCAGGTTGGCTTGAACGGTGTTGTCGATGTAGCAGAAATCGCGGCTGGTTTCGCCATCTCCGTTGATGTAGACCGGCTCGTTCTTGATCATGGCGGCGATCCACTTGGGGATGACGGCGGCGTAGGCACCCTCCGGGTCTTGCCGACGGCCGAAGATGTTGAAGTAGCGCAGGCCGATGGTCTTGAAGCTGTAGGTGCGGGCAAAGACCTCGGCATAAAGTTCGTTGACCAGTTTGGTGACGGCGTAAGGGCTGAGTGGTTTTCCGATCTTGTCTTCGACTTTAGGCAGGTCGGGGTGGTCGCCATAGGTAGAGCTGCTGGCGGCATAAACAAGGCGCTTGACCTTGGCGTCGCGGGCAGCGACCAGCATGTTGAGGAACCCATCAATGTTGTTTTGGTTGGTGGTGATGGGGTCTTCGATGCTGCGGGGAACGGAGCCGAGGGCGGCTTGGTGGAGGACGTAATCAACAGGAGCAAGGGGCAAGGGGCAAGGGGCAAGGGTTTTGTCAAACGCCATTGCGCGCCGGCAGTCGTCAAGGTTGCGGATGTCGCCGTTGATGAATTGGAAGCTGGCCCATTGGTCTGGTGTGACGAGGGTTTGGACTTCGTCGAGGTTGTGTTGGTGGCCGGTGCTGAAGTTGTCGAGGCCGACGACGCGCTGGTTGAGTTTGAGCAGGGCTTCGAGCAGGTTGCTGCCGATGAATCCGGCGACGCCGGTAACCAACCAGGTTTTCGGGTGGGCTTGGAGTGTTTGTTTGAGAGATTCAAATGCGGTCATGGTTACAGCCTCAGATCGGCTTCTTGTGTTGAAAGCACATACTTCAAGTCGTAAAGAACTGAAGCCGGCTTACCGAGGGCACGGATCGCAGCGGCACCCATGTCTTTGAACTGGTGGTGGGCGACGGCCAGAATGATGGCGTCGTAAGTTCCGCCGTCAGGTTTGGAGATGGGGGTTATGCCGTATTCATGCTGGGCTTCTTCTACAGTGACCCAGGGGTCGTAAACGTCCACCTCGCAGTTGTAATCCTTAAGTTCAGCGACGATGTCGACAACGCGGGTGTTGCGCAGGTCTGGGCAGTTCTCTTTGAAGGTCAGGCCCATGACCAGTACTTTGGCACCTTCGACTTGGATGCGCTTTTTGGTCATGGCCTTGACCAGTTGGGCAACCACATAGGCGCCCATGCTGTCGTTCAGTCGGCGGCCAGCCAAGATGATTTCCGGGTGGTAGCCAATCGCCTGGGCTTTGTGGGTGAGGTAATAGGGGTCTACGCCAATACAGTGACCACCAACAAGGCCAGGACGGAAGGGTAGGAAGTTCCATTTGCTTCCTGCTGCTTTCAGTACCGCTTCAGTGTCAATACCCATCTTGTTGAAGATGAGTGCGAGCTCGTTAATGAGGGCGATATTGAGATCGCGCTGGGTGTTTTCGATGACCTTGGCGGCCTCAGCAACCTTGATGCTATCGGCCTTGTGGGTGCCGACGGTGATTATCTCGTTGTAAAGGGCATCTACAAGATCAGCGATTTCGGGGGTTGAGCCGGAGGTGACCTTTTTGATGGTGGTGACGCGGTGCTCCTTGTCGCCAGGGTTGATGCGCTCAGGGCTGTAGCCACAGAAGAAGTCCTGGTTGAACTTGAGGCCAGAATACTTTTCGAGGACCGGCACGCAGTCTTCTTCGGTGCAACCGGGGTAAACAGTGGATTCATAGATGACAATGTCGCCCTGCTTCAGCACCTTGCCAACGGTTTCACTGGCCTTGATGAGCGGTGTGAGGTCTGGGCGTTTGTGTTCGTCAATCGGCGTGGGGACGGTGACGATGAAGCAGTTACAAGCGCGCAGGTCGCCCAGGTGGGTGGTGTAGCTGAGTTGCTTGGCTGCAGCGAGTTCTTCTTGGGTGGTTTCTAGTGTGAAGTCGTTGCCGGCTTTGAGTTCGTCAATGCGGCGCTGGTTGATATCAAAACCAACAACTGAGCGTTTGCGGCCGAATTCAACGGCCAATGGGAGACCAACATAGCCTAGGCCAACTATGACCAATTTGATATCTTGTAGCTGCACTTTCTATCTCACTTATCGAAGTAATTGCGGTACCAAGCCACGAAATTGGCGACCCCTTGGTCTACCGGCGTGGCGGGCTTGTAGTGAAACTGTTCAACGAGATCGGTGACGTCAGCGTAGGTGTCGGGTACGTCGCCGGGTTGAAGCGGGAGCATGTCCATGTCGGCCTTCTTGCCCAGCGCCTTTTCTAGCGCGGCGATGTAGTCCATCAACTCAACCGGGCTGTTGTTGCCAATGTTGTAAACGCGCCAGGGGGCTTGGCTGGTGCCCGAGTCGGGTTCAGCACCCGACCAGGTTGGGTTTGGCTGCGCGGGTTGATCCAGCACACGGATGACGCCTTCGACGATGTCGTCGATGTAGGTGAAGTCGCGGCGGTGCTTGCCATAGTTGAAGACAGGGATTTTTTCACCGGCAAGAATGGCTTTGGTGAACTTGAACAGCGCCATGTCTGGCCGACCCCAAGGGCCATAAACTGTGAAGAAGCGCAGACCAGTAGTGGGTAGGTTGTACAGATGGCTGTAGGTGTGGGCCATCAGTTCGTTACTCTTTTTGCTGGCGGCGTAGAGGCTGAGGGGGTGGTCAACGTTGTGATGCACCGAAAAGGGCATCGACGTGTTCGCCCCGTACACACTGGAGCTGCTGGCGTACACCAGGTGTTCTACGCCGTTGTGGCGGCAGCCTTCGAGGATGTGCGCGAAGCCGACGATGTTGCTGTCGATATAGGCCAGCGGGTTCTCGATGGAGTAGCGCACGCCGGCTTGAGCAGCAAGATTGACGACACGTTGCGGCTTGTGGGTGGCAAAGCACTCTTCCATGGCTTTGCGGTCGCCCAGATCGATGCGCAGGTGGGTGTAGTTCGGATTGCTGGCATGGCGTGCCAGCCTGGCTTCCTTCAGCGCGGGGCTGTAGTAGTCGTTGTGGTTGTCGATGCCGATGACGGTGTCGCCACGCTCAAGAAGTCTTAGGGATAAGGCCGAGCCAATAAAGCCGGCTGCGCCGGTAACCAGTACTTTCAATTAATCGCTCCCAAACAAGTCACGGGTATAGACCTTGTCGGCTACGTCGAACAAGGCTTCTGTTTTGCGGTTGGCGATGATGACGTTCGCTTCACGCTTGAATG
>Ga0172368_10003398_pt1 | contig 19358 bp, 10 predicted proteins | sample Lak11m_FD_114540 | JGI IMG/M metagenome (GOLD analysis project Ga0172368, IMG submission 114540) | Freshwater microbial communities from Kabuno Bay, South-Kivu, Congo - kab_022012_11m | ecosystem: Environmental > Aquatic > Freshwater > Lake | place: Democratic Republic of the Congo: South-Kivu...
CGGGACGCCCGTCCGGTGACAGAGGTCGGTCCATGCGGACGGCCTCAAGTGCCGCCGCTCCGTCTGCCTCCTACGACTCCCCCATCATCGCCTTCATCATCGCGAAGAACTCCCGGCCCTTCTGATCCTCCGCAGCCCTCCGCTCGCCCCTAGGCTTGGCCAGGTCGATGTTTTCGACCACCCCCGCGGGCAGATCGGAAAGAAACCGGCTGGGCGTGCGCGGCCGCGGAGCACCGTTGCGGAAGCGGCTTGCGGCACGGGTGAGGTAGAGCTTCTCGCGCGCCCGCGTGATTCCGACGTACGCCAGGCGGCGTTCCTCCTCGGGATTGGGAGGCTCCCCCTGCATTCCCGAATGAGGCAGCAGATCCTCCTCGACGCCGGCAAGGAACACCACGGGAAATTCAAGCCCTTTGGCGGAGTGAAGCGTCATCAGCACCACCGCTTCGCCGGGCTCGCCGCCGGGCTCCTCGTCGCGGCTGTCGAGGGCCACGCGCGCAAGCCAGCCCGCGATGCCGTCGGCCCGGTTGCCGTCCTCGAAGCGCTGCAATGCCTGGAGCAATGCCTCCAGGTTCTCGAGTTTGCGCGCCACCGCCGCGGGCGAATCCACGCTCTTGCGGATTTCCTCCCGCAGGCCGAGTTCCTCGCAGAGATCGCGCGCCGCCTTGGACCATCCGTCGGCGCGGATGCGGTGCGAATATCTTTCGATGATCGCAGTGAACCGCAGCACCGCCTGCGCCTGCGCGGCCGGCATGTCGGGCACCTTGTCGGCACGCTTCATCACGGAGAACAGGTGCATTCCCTCGTGACGCGACCGCGCGAACAACCGCTCCAGCGTCGCCTCTCCGATGCCCCGCGCCGGCGTGTTCACGATGCGCGCCACCGACACGTCGTCCTGCGGATTGAACGCGGAACGAAGGTACGCCACCAGATCCTTGATTTCCTTGCGATCGTAGAACTTCTGCCCGCCTCGCGTGTCGAAGCGGATCTTCGCGGCGGTGAAAGCCTCCTCCAGCGGGCGCGCCTGTGTATTCGTCCGGTAGAGTACCGCGAAGTCGGAGAGCTTCCGGTGCGTCTCGTACTGAAGCCTCCCGATTTCGTCGGCGATGAAAGAAGCCTCCTCGTCCTCGCCGGGGGCGGCGACGACCGACAGCGGATCGCCGGCGCCGCGGTCGGTCCAGAGCTTCTTGGGCTTGCGCGTCCGGTTGCCCGCGATGACCGAGTTGGCCGCCTCCAGGATGTTGCCTGCCGACCGGTAGTTCTGCTCCAGCCGGATTTCCCTGGCCCCGCGGAACTGCCGGTCGAAGCGGAAGATGTGCTCCACTTCCGCGCCGCGCCAGCCGTAGATGCTCTGGTCGTCGTCGCCGACCACGCACACGTTGCGCCGCGCGCCGGCCAGAAGCTTCAGCAGTTCGAACTGCGCGCGATTGGTGTCCTGGTATTCGTCGACGAGGATATAGCGGTAGCGGTCCTGGTACTCCTCCAGCACGTCCGGATGGTCCCGCCAGAGCTTCGCCGGAAGCAGGATGAGGTCGTCGAAGTCGACGCACGCGAGCGCCGGCATCGCGGATTGATACCGCGGCAGCAGCGCCCGAGCGGCCTGTTCGTACTCGGTATCGGCGAACCCGATTTCACCTGTCGTCTTCAGGCGCGAAATCAGGGACGCGATGCGCCGCAGGTCCAGCGATCGGCTGATGCCCCCCGCCTCGCGCATGAGCCGGCGCAGCAGCGCGGCCTGGTCGCCCGTGTCCATGACGGCGAAGCGGCGCGGATACCCGAGGCGGTGCGCCTCCTTGGTGATCACCTGCAGGCCGAACGCGTGGAACGTGCAGACGGCGAGGTCCTTCGCGCGCCGCTCGCCCACGAGGCCGCAGACCCGCTCGCGCATTTCGGCGGCGGCTTTGTTCGTGAACGTCACGGCGACGATGTGCTTCGCCGAGACGCCTGTGCGCATCAGGTGCGCGATGCGGTACGTGATGACGCGCGTCTTGCCCGAGCCGGCGCCGGCGAGCACCAGCACCGGGCCTTCCGTGGCGAGCACGGCTTCGCGCTGGCGGGGGTTGAGTGTGGTGAGGTCGAGGTCCATCGGCGGGCGCATGATGCCGGCGCGGCTCGCGCGCTTCAAGCGCCGGCGGGGAGCGGGTGCGGGCGGCGGCTGCCGGCCCCCTCCCCAGCCCTCCCCCGATAGTGCCCGGGGGAGGGAGTGTGCGCTGGAAGCGCCTCCGGCGCTATCCCCCTCCCCCGGGCTTTTTCGGGGGAGGGTTGGGGAGGGGGCCGCTACGGCTTCTCCACCGTCCCGATGATCTGCGTTCCCGTCGCCCCCGTCTGCGTCCCCTCGATGCGCAGAATGTCCCCCACCCGCAGCACCGCCCCGCCCGTCACCGTCACGTTGCGGTACCGGTGCACGCCGCGCACCGTTTGTCCTGTTGTCAGGATATTGCGCAGATCGGTGCCGCCGTTGTTCACCACGAGCGTGGTCGACGAGTAGTCGGTGGTGATCGGGAAGAGCGTGCCGGTCGTCGCCGTGCCGAAGCGCACGAGCCTCCCCAGCAACCACGGCTGGTTGCCGGGCCTCGACAGCGACAGATCCCATAGCGTAACGCGGTCCCAGCCGATGTCGTGGACTCGTCCTTGGCCGACGTCCACGATGCGCGTTTCCTGCCCGGGCAGGTTCTCGCCGTCGATTCGCAGGTCGGGGACCGACCCAGGCGTGTCGAGGAAGACGATCGTCCCGGCGCCTCCCTGCCAGTCCTTGCTCAAGGACGGGGAAAGCCCGCCGCGGGCAGAGAGGTGGTTCGTCGGGAAAGTCACATTGGCGGAATGTACCGCGATGCGCCCTCCCCCGCCGCCGCTGCCGTCGCTGCCTCCGGTCCCTCCGTCGCCCCCGTCGCCGCCGCGGGCGTACACCCATCCATTGCCCGAGAAGCTACCTGCCTCGATCCAGATGGACCCGCCCGCACCCCCACCGCCGCCTTCCCATGCGCCGCTGCAGTCGGCGCTCCGCCCGTAGCCCCCGATGGCGCGCAGATCGCCGTCGATCTGGAGGCTGCTGGCGATCGTCAGACGAAGGACGCCGCCTCCTGCGCCGCCGTTGGCGTCGGAAGCATCCCAGCAGTAGTGGACCGTGGAATGACCGCCGCCGCCGGGCAGGACTGGACGGACGAGGTCGCCGTACACCATCTGGTCTGTCAGCGTCGTCGTCGTCCGCGGGCGCCCGCCGAGGCCGCCGTGGTTGCCTCCGCGCGCGTCGGTGTCGCTGCTCTGCAGCAGGTTGTACGTGTATGGCTTGGTGTTGTCCTGGTTGCTCCCGCCCGGGTATCCGCGCCCCGAGGCGTCGAGTCGTCCACCGGCTTCGACGACGGCGGAATTCGCCGTGACCTTCAGCGCGTAGACGGCTGAACTCGTGCTCGTCGGGTGAACCAAGGATGCGCCGTTCTTGACCCGCAGCGTGCCCGTCACGCCCAAGGTTTCGAGCGTGAAAGAGCCTGCGAGCGTGGCGTCGCCTCCGACCGTCAGCGACTTGACGGAGACAGTCGACGACGTGGTCGCAAATGAGCCTGTCGCCGTGAAGGCGGTTCCAGACAGATTGGTGCCGCTGGCGAGCGTCACATTGCCTCCGACGGTCGTAGCGGACCCGAGCGTCGCGGTCACCCCCGTGCCGGTGAGGAAATCTCCTGTTACCGACCAGGGAATCGCCGACGTGAAGGTCGTGTTCGCCGCAAGCTCCAGTCTTCCCGTGCGCGCAATGCCCCCCGTCGTCTCGGCGGTCTCGATGCGCGAGGTTGCGCTGAACTTCATCTCGGCCGGGGCGTCGCCCAGCAGCGATCCCGCCCGGAAGTTCCATCCGGTCGCGTACAGGTTGCGCACGCCGCGAAGCTCCAGTTCGGCGGTGTCCAGCGAGCCCTTCACCAGCACGTCCGCCGGTTCCCCGTCGGACGCCTTGACGAGAATGCGATCGCTCGTCCAGACGCTTACCGCGGGGCCGATGTCAAGCCCTTCCAGGCGCCAGACTCCGTTGTAGTAGCGGTCGGCAGCGGTCAGCGTCTGCAGGTCGGGCGCCCCCGAAACGGCGTAGATCGTCTTGTCCGACGTCGAGTCGATCATCGCGACGGTCGTCTTCGTCCTGTCTGGAAGGAACTCGCGGCCGCCGAAGAAGGGAACGTTGTTGTATGCCGGATGGCTGCGGATCCAATCCACGATGCTTCCCGTTGCGACCGACTGAATCTGCCCCTTCCCAATCTCGGGCAACCGGACGCCCTGGGCGCCGCGCCCTCCGTTGGAAACCACGAGCCTGAAGAACGGCAGCCGGTCGGGGTGCGCGAGGGCAAGCGTCCCCGCCCCCCCCTGCTACTCCCATCCCGTCGTAAGGCTTCGTCCCCCTTGGACCGAGATGTTCGCGGGATTCAGCGTGTTGTCCCCAGTGACAATCGAAACCCTGCCGCCGCCCCCGCCGGCTCCGTCTGCCGAGGTTCCGTCGCCACCTGCTCCGCCGTCGGCGTTGACCCGCCCCGACCCGGAAATCGAGCCTGCTTCCAGCCAGATGGAGCCGCCGGCGCCGCCGCCCCCGCCGTACAGTTCCCCGCTGCAGTCGGCGGTGCGACCGTTCGCGCCAAGGGCGCGGATGTCTCCGTCGAGTCTCAACGCGTCCGCGATCGTGAGTCGGAGCACGCCGCCTCCGGCGCCGCCATTGGCGTCGCCGGCATCCCAGCAGTAATGAGTTGTCGAGTGCCCGCCGCCGCCCGGCTGTACGGGCCGGAGCAGGTCGCCATAGGTGAGCCAGTCGTACAGGTCACTGCCTCCGCGGCGGCGCCCGCCGAGCCCGCCGTGGTTGCCTCCGCGGGCGTCGGTGTCGTTGCTGGACCAGCCGGCGAACGACAGCGGCTTGGTGTTGTCCTCGTTCGTCCCGCCCGGATACCCGCGCCCGGACACGTCGATTCTGCCTCCGGTCTCGATGGTCGCGCGGTTGGCGACCACCCGGAGGGCATACGGCTGGGAGCCCGTCGCGGTCGACGACGCCGGATGCGTCAGCAGCCCGTTGTTGCGGATGATCAGCTCGCCGACCGTGAGCGCGTCCACCTTGCATGTGTACCTGTCCCTCACAAGCCTGCCGTCGAGCGTGACCGTCGCGCCGCTCTCGATTTGGAGGGCGGCGAGCGAGAACGGAGGATGAATCGTGATAGAGCAACTCGCCTTGACGATGAGCGCGTAGTCGGACCACTTCGCCCCGGAAGGGAGCGTCGGGAGCGTACACGAGGTGCCGGACAGCGTGACGACGCCCGAGCACGCATTGCCGATTCCGTCGGTATTGGAGTCGCACTGCTCCGCGGGCGTCGCGGGATTCGAGTCGCAGTCGCCCGGTGGGTTGTAGACCGAGGGGCAGTTGTCGCAGGCATCGCCCACTGCGTCGCGATCCGCGTCGGCCTGGTTTGCGTTGGGCGCCGACGGGCAGTTGTCGCAGGCATCCTGGACTCCGTCCGAGTCCGTGTCGCGCTGGTCCGCGTTGGACGCACCGGGGCACCCGTCGCAGACGTTTCCGACCCCGTCGCCGTCGACGTCGGCTTGATTCGCATTGGGCAACAGAGGGCAGTTGTCCGGGGCATTGGCGCAGACTACGGGCACCGCGGGCGCCGCGTCGCACCACCCGTCGCCGTCGTAGTCGGCCAGGCAGGCATCGCCGCGCGCGCTCTCGCCGGTCTTCCTCTGGTCGGCGTTGGCGACGTAGAGGCAGTTGTCGCATGCATCCCCCACCCCGTCGGCGTCTCGGTCGCACTGCACCGCAGGCGTCGCGGGATTGGCGTCGCAGTCCGTGCGGGGATTGGCCTGACCGGGGCAGTTGTCGCAGGCATCGCCCAGGCCGTCGCCGTCCGCGTCGCGCTGGCTCGGATTGGCCGCGTCGGTGCAGTTGTCGCACACATCCCCGACGCCGTCGTGGTCGCGATCCGCCTGGTCCGCGTTGCGCGTGTACAGGCAGTTGTCACAAGCGTTGCCGTCGCCGTCGCCGTCCACGTCGTATTGGTCCGCGTTGGCGACACCCGCGCAGTTGTCGAGAACGTCGACGAGTCCGTCGCCGTCGCGATCCTGGTCGCACGCGTCGCCGATTCCGTCCCCGTCCATGTCGCTCTGATTGGCATTGGCGACGCCCCGGCAATTGTCGCAGGCATCTCCCACGCCTTCGCCGTCGCCATCGGCCTGGGGCGGGTCCGCCGCGAACGGGCAATCGTCCGGGCCGTCGGCGCAAATGCCCTCAGAGTCGGTCGCGGAATCGCAGATTCCGTCGTTGTCGCTGTCGGGGTCGCACGCGTCGCCGAGAGCGTCGCCGTCAAGGTTGTCCTGCCCCGGATTGGGCACCGTCGGGCAATTGTCGTGGTCGTTGGGAATGTCGTCGTTGTCGGCGTCGGAGTCGCAGCCATCGCCGGTTCCATCTGAATCCGTGTCGATCTGGTCGGCGTTTGCAGCCAATCGGCAGTTGTCGGGCCCCCGGGTGCAAACGCCTGGCATGTCAGTCGCACCGTCGCAAATCCCGTCGCCGTCCATGTCGGGATCGCACGGATCGCCGGCACCGTCGCCGTCCAAGTCGGTGTTCACCGAGGATTTCAGTCCTCTGCAGAGATCCTGCGCGTCGATGATTCCGTCCCCGTCCGCATCCGAGTCGCAGGCATCGCCGAGGCCGTCGTGGTCGGAATCCGCCTGGTCCTCATTCGGCGCGAGCGGACAGTCGTCCGGTCCCGCGAAGCATACGCCCGCCACGGCGGACGCGCCGTCGCAGATTCCGTCGTTGTCGTCGTCTGCGTCGCATCCGTCGCCCGTCCCGTCGGTATCCGAGTCGCGATTGCCGTCCAGACCCGTCGCGACGAACGGGCACTTGTCCTGATCGTCGGGGATTCCGTCGTTGTCGTCGTCCGGGTCGCACGCGTCGCCGATGCCGTCGCCGTCGTGGTCCGCTTGACCTTGATTGGCAAGGAACCGGCAGTTGTCCGGTCCCGCGAAGCACACGCCCGCCACCGCCGGCGCCCCGTCGCAGATGCCGTCGTTGTCGTTGTCCGCGTCACACGCACGCCCGGTGCCGTCGCCGTCGTCGTCGCGGTTGTCATCCCAAGAGGAGGCGACGAACACGCAATTGTCCACCGCGTCGGGAATTCCGTCGTTGTCGTCGTCGTCGTCGCAGGCGTCGCCGACGCTGTCGTGGTCGTGGTCGGACTGGTCGGTGTTTTTCACCGCTCGGCAGTTGTCGGGACCGGCGCGGCACGTGCCCGGTTTCTCGTCCGGCCCGTCGCAGCTGCCGTCGTCGTCGCGGTCCGGGTCGCAGCCGTCGCCGGCCCCGTCGCTGTCGCTGTCGCGGTTCTCCTCCAGCGACGTGGGAATGGTGCGGCAGTTGTCCAGCACGTCGCCGCGCACGTCCACGTCGTAGATGCCGTCGTCGTCGTCGTCGGGATCGCAGGCATCGCCCAATCCGTCGCCGTCGTTGCCGACTTGGTCGGCATTGGCAAGCGCCGGGCAGTTGTCGGGTCCTTTGCGGCAGACGCCGGCAACGTCGGAAGCGCCGTCGCAGACGCCGTCGTTGTCGCGGTCGGGATCACACGCATCGCCCAGACCGTCTCCGTCCGCGTCGCGATTCCCTGCCGGATCGCTCGCGACGAGGGGGCAATGATCCAACGCATTGGGAATGCCGTCGCCGTCCACGTCGTCGTCGCAGGAATCTCCCAGCCCGTCGTGGTCCGTGTCGAGCTGGCCCGTGTTCGGCAGATCGCGGCAGTTGTCGGGTCCCGCGGTGCAGACGTAGGCGAATTCCAGCGCTCCGTCGCACACGCCGTCGCCGTCCCGATCCGGGTCGCACGGATTCCCTGTGCCGTCGCCGTCGAGGTCACCGTTGTCCGCGGAGGCTATCGCGGGGCATTTGTCGGAGGCATTGGGAATCCCGTCGCCGTCCGCGTCGGAATCGCACGCGTCGCCGATGCCGTCGTGGTCGAGGTCGGCCTGGTCCGCGTTGGCGGTCGCCGGACAGTTGTCCGGGCCTGCGTCGCAAACACCCTGATTCGCAGCGGATCCGTCGCACACGCCGTCGCCGTCGCGGTCCGGGTCGCACCCGTCGCCAAGCCCGTCCGAGTCGGCGTCGCGATTGCCCGCGGGGTCCGTCTTCACGAGCGGACAGCGATCCATTTCGTTTGGAATGCCGTCGTCGTCCATGTCCGCATCGCATGCGTCGCCGATTCCGTCGCCGTCGGTGTCCTTCTGATTCGTGTTCGCCAGCAGCGGGCAGTTGTCCACGCCGTCGAAGATGCCGTCCCCGTCGTCGTCCTCGTCGCAGGCATTTCCCTGCCCGTCGTGATCGGTGTCTTTGTTGCCTTCGAGATCCGAGGCGACGTTCGGGCATCGGTCCGCGTAGTCGGGGATTCCGTCGTTGTCGTCGTCGGGGTCGCAGGCATCGCCGACGCCGTCGCGGTCGTTGTCGGCCTGATTCCGATTGGGCAATGACGCGCAGTTGTCCGGACCGGCGATGCACACGCCGCCCACGTCCGTCGCGCCGTCGCACACGCCGTCGTCGTCGCGGTCCGGGTCGCATCCGTCGCCGAGTCCGTCCGAGTCGCCGTCGCGGTTCTCCTCCCAGGTCGTCGGAACCGTGCGGCAGTTGTCGAGCACGTTGCCCCGCACGTCGACGTCGTAAATGCCGTCGTTGTCGTCGTCCGGGTCGCAGGCGTCGCCGAGTCCGTCCCCGTCGAGGTCGACCTGGTCCACGTTCGCGAGCGCAGGGCAGTTGTCGGGCCCTCCGGCGCACACGCCCGCCACGTCGCTCGCGCCGTCGCACACCCCGTCGTTGTCGCGGTCGGGATCACAGCCGTCGCCGACCCCGTCGCCGTCCGAATCGCGATTGCCTGCGGGGTCCGTTGCGACGAGTGGGCAATGGTCCATTTCGTTGGGGATTCCGTCGCCGTCGATGTCTCCGTCGCAGGCATCGCCCAACCCGTTTCCGTCGCGATCCGACTGGTCCGCGTTGGGCGTTTCCGCGCAGTTGTCCGGGCCTGCCCTGCAGACGTTTTCGACGTCGGTCGCTCCGTCGCACACGCCGTCGCCGTCGCGGTCCGGATCGCAGGGATCGCCGACGCCGTCCGAGTCCAGGTCGCCGTTGCGCGCATCGGCCAACGCCGGGCAGAGATCGGCGGCGTCGGGCACGCCGTCGCCGTCCGCGTCGAGGTCGCACGCATCGCCCGTTCCGTCCTGGTCCGTGTCGGCCTGTTCCGGATTGACAACCGCCCGGCAGTTGTCGGGGCCCGCGGTGCACGTTCCCGGCACGCCGGCGGAACCGTCGCAGACCCCGTCGTTGTCGCGGTCGGGATCACAGTCGTCGCCCAGGCCGTCGCCGTCGCTGTCGCGGTTGCCGGCGGCGTCCGTTTTCACGCTCGGGCAGTGGTCCAGCTCGTTCGGAATCCCGTCGCCGTCGATGTCCGGGTCGCACGCGTCGCCGACCGCGTCGGCGTCCGTGTTCTGCTGATCCGCGTTCGCGACGAGCGGGCAGTTGTCGACGCGGTCGAGAATTCCGTCGCCGTCGTCATCGTCGTCGCACGCGTTGCCCACGCCGTCGCCGTCCAGGTCGCGGTTGCCTTCGGCGTCGTTGGCCAGGTCGGGGCACGTGTCCAGGTCGTTCGGAATGCCGTCGCCGTCGCGGTCCGCGTCGCACGCGTCGCCGACGCCATTGCCGTCGCGGTCCGCCTGGTCTGCGTTCGCCGCGAGCGGACAGTTGTCCGGCCCCACCTTGCAGACGCCCGCCACCGCCTTGTCGTCGTCGCACACCCCGTCGTTGTCGTCGTCCGGGTCGCACGCGTCGCCCATGCCGTCGCCGTCGGTGTCTTTATTCTCCAAATAGGGCAGATGCGGGCAGTTGTCGCGGTAGTCCGGAATGCCGTCCAGATCGCTGTCCTTCTGCATGTCGTCGGGCGATCCGGGCGCCGACGGGAGGTTGACGGCCCCCTGGCACGACAGCAGCAACGCCACCGCGACGCAGCGCAGCAGACGCGTGAAAGCGCCCATCGGATACCTCGTCGCGGGCCCGGAACGGGCGACGCGGCGATGATAGTCGATCCGGGACGAAGCGGCGCCGCAGGACGGACGGGACGCAGACGCCCGGAGGCGGCGTTCGATGCAACCTGCCTGCACTTCCGCTTCCGGGCACTTCCGTGCCCGGCTTGTCGTGGAGCGCGGATTCGGATGCGGTGCGGCGGAATCAGCCTGCGGCGGGCCTCGTGCGCGGCCGCCGCCCCAGCAGACGCGCCACCGGTCCGGCGATGTCGGCCGCCTCGTTGCGGCACGGCGCCCCGTCGGTCCACAGCGCCTCGGCCGTGCCGTCGGTGCGCAGCACGAGTTGGAACGACGAGCGCGTGCCGTATCCGACGGCGTCCGCGTGTACGCACGGCGCGTCGCGCGGGTCGTCGTCGAGGCCCGCGTGCACGGCGACCAGCGCGCGCAGCGACGGCGCGTCCGCCCGGCCTTCGCGAAGAAGCCCGTCCGCCGAGACCGCCAGCGCGCGCGAGCGTAGGCCGCTTCCGGCGCCGAAGGACTGCTCGCTCACCACGTGGACGCCGTCGCCCAGCTCCGCGCGCTCCAGCCGGGTGCCGTCGAACCACGTCACGAAGGCGTCCTCGCGGTCGGCGTAGACCAGATGGAACGGGCTGAAGCGCTCGGGCCCCAGTTCTAGGAGCACCTTGTGAAGCCGCCCCGCACCGGGCGCGCGCAGCGCCTCCCTGACCAGCAGCCCTCTCGATGGCTTGGAAGGATCCCGCCCGGCGCCCGCGCGGTTCGTGATCGCCACGAAAAGGCCGCACTCGTTGACGCCCAGCCACGTGCCTCCGGCCTGCAGATCCACGGGCATGAGCACGTCGGGCGGCCCGGGAAAGATGCGCGGGCCGTCGGCCGGCCGCGACAGGAATTCGTCGCGGTTGGCGGAAACGGCCAGTTCGACGCCGGGACCTCTTCCCAGCAGCAGCGTACACATGGACCCTCCCTCCGGAACCGCGTCGCTCGAACGCCCCGCGTAGGTAATCCGCCCGGGCGCCGGAGGCATCCCCGCCCGGCGATTGTGCAACGGATGATCGCTCTCCGGCCGCGCGAAGATGCCCTAGGTCGCATTGCGGACGGCTTCGGCCGTCCGTCGATGACGCGCCGCGTCGTGAGTGAACAGCCGTTCACGCAGCCGCAGACCGGGGCGCTCCACCGCGTTGCGCAGCAGCCACGCGAACGCCGCCGCCACGGCCAGCGTGGCCGCCAGGGCCGGGAAGAAGGGCATCCCGAGCCGCGAAGCCACCGGCGATGCCGTGTCGAGTGCCAGTTCGTGTACGAGGTACAGGGCGTAGGCGTGATCGGAAATCCACCCGCACGTCCGCACCCATGGCGCGCACGCCGGCGCCCGCAGACCGGCCGCCGCCGGCATCGCGAGCGCGACTCCCAGCGCCACGAACGCGAACCCCGGCACCGAGGCGAACCAGTGCATCCGCTCCGCGGGATCGCCCGTCCAGCCGGTTGCCAGCGGATTCCAGGTCGCCCCGACGACCAGCGCCAGGCCGGCGAGCGCCCATGCGCCCGATCGCTCGTGAAGTCGGCTCCACAACGGATGGCGCCACTCGCGCAGCGCCGCGAGACCGACGCCCAGCGCCAGCCCTTCCAGACGCAGGTGCGTGGGCACGTAGAACGTGTCCAGGAACCCGTCGTAGGTGCCCGCCGCCATGCGGTCGAACGCTCCGGCACGCAGGACCGGCGACAGGACGACGAACCCGAGTGCGCACGCAGCCGCCGTCCGCCGCGAGCGCAGGCGCGTCAGCCCGAGGGCGAGCAGCGGCAGCGCGAGGTAGAAGTGTTCCTCGATGCACAGAGACCAGGATGCGAGCCACCGGTGCGGGGCGAGGTAGTTCTGCAGGAACGCCGCCATCGCGGGCACTTCGCGCACGTGCAGCCGCCCGGCCGCGAGCAGCACCGCCAGCACGGCGAAGTAGCTGGGGAGCGTGCGCAGCCATCGACGGGACCAGAAGCGGAGGAGCTGCACGCGCCCGTCGCGGTGCAGCTCGCGCAGGAGCTGGCCGCCGATGAGCCATCCGGAAAGGACGAAGAAGAGGTCCACGCCGACGTAGCCGCGCAGGGCGAACCACTCGAACGCGCGCGGGCAGCCCGGCAGATGGCGGAAGTGGTGCATCACGACGAGGCCGATGGCCAGCGCGCGCACGAGGTCGAGACCGGGCAGACGCGCGGCCGCGGAGTCGCTGCGTGCCGGGAGTCTGGCGGGCGGGAGGTCCATCGCGGAGCTCCGCCGCGGCGCGGCGGGCGCCGCACGCTACCCCGGGCCGGGCAGCGCGCGCACCCGTGCGGGGGCGCGGCCCGATCCCTCCGCCACCCAGGTGCTTCACGGTTTTCGGGGGGCCCCGACCATTTGGGTGGGATGGGCAGGCCGACCGCGCCTCTGCGATCATTCGAGGTGCAGCGGCCGGCGCGGTCGGCTGCCCGTCCGGCGCAAGCGACCGGCCGAGGATCGCTCGGTCCATCGCCACCGGCGGACGGGCAGCCGTCCCGCGCAACCGTCGCCGTGCTCGACTCCAATGAACTGCCGCGCGGGACGGACTGCCCATCCCACCCGTTCCGGCAGAGCCCCCCCGAATCCGTCACGCACCTCCGCCACCCGCCCGATTTTGAGAAACGGACGTTCGGCGCTACAAGGCGCCCGGCACCCTGCCTCGGATCCGATCGCAGGGAGCCGGTTTTCCGGGCGCCGGCAGCGTTCGACCGGCCGCCCGGCACGGTGAACGTCCCGTCCGTCGGGACGCGCGGAGTCGTTTCATGAGGTCCTGCGCCTTCCTCCCTGTGTCCTGCATTGCAGCAGCGATTCTGCTGTCCGGCTGTGGCGGCTGCGACGACAGCGCCGCCGTCGGAGGCCCCGGGGTCCAGAGCTGCGTCCAGGACGGCGACTGCACGCAGGGCATGGTGTGCCTGGGCGGCACCTGCCAGCTTCCGCCCGGCGACGGCGACGGCGACACGGTGCCCGACGCGCAGGACAACTGTTCGGGCGCGCCCAATCCGGATCAGCGCGACACGGACGGCGACGGCGTCGGCGACGCCTGCGACAACTGCCCGAAGAAGGTCAACGCCGATCAGCGCGACTCGGACGGCGACGGCGTCGGCGACGCGTGCGACAACTGCGCCGCCGCGGCCAACACGGACCAGAAGGACTCGGACCTGGACGGCATCGGCGACGCGTGCGACTCGTGCGCCCGGCGCGCGAACGTGGATCAGGCCGACACCGACCACGACGGCGTGGGCGACGCCTGCGACAACTGCGTCGCGAAGCCCAACCCGGACCAGCTCGACAGCGATGGCGACGGTTTCGGCGACGCATGCGACTCGTGCCCGCGCAAGCCCAACCTGGACCAGCGCGACTCGGACGGCGACGGTTTCGGCGACGCCTGCGACAACTGCGCGCACCGCGCCAACGTGGACCAGGCCGACGGCGACCGCGACGGCGTCGGCAACGTCTGCGACAACTGCCCCACGGTCGCCAACGCCGACCAGCGGGATTCCAACTCCGACGGCCAGGGCGACGCCTGTACCGCGGACGCCGACGACGACGGCATCGCCGACGACAAGGACAACTGCCCCGCGTTCGCCAACGCGGACCAGCGCGACGCGGACGGCGACGGCGTCGGAGACGCGTGCGACAACTGCCGAACGGCGGCGAACCGCAACCAGGCCGACACCGACCGCGACGGCACGGGCGACGCGTGCGACAACTGCGCCGACCTCGCCAACGCCTCGCAGGTCGACGGCGACTCCGACGGCGTCGGCGACGCGTGCGACGACACGGGCGTCCACACCGGGCAGCCGGCGAACGACCAGTGCAAGCGCAAGGTGCGCCAGAACTTCCAGACCGCGCTCAAGTGGCGCTGGCCCGGCACGCAGACGCTGCCGTTCCCGGACAAGACGAACGTCATGATGTCGCCTGCGGTCGGCGACGTCGACGCCGACGGGCAGCCCGAAGTCATATTCGTAGGATATAATCTGTCGGGCAGCACGCTCATGGACGGCGCGCTGGTCGCGGTGGACGGACGCAACGGCAACACCAAGTGGATGGTGGATCCCGCCAACGGCAAGGTCTCGCCGGCCGGCAACATCGCCATCGCGAACCTGGACAACTCCTCCGACGGACGCATGGAGATCGTGACGCTGCGCTACAACAGCCCGGGCGGAATCCAGGTTTTCGGCTCCGACGGCGCGCTGCTCTGGTCGTGCGCGCAGACGAGCAACTGCCGCGACTATCTCTACAACGGCATGAGCTGGGGCGGGCCGTCCATCGCGGACCTCGACGGCGACGGCGTTCCCGAGATAGTCTACGGCGCCACGGTGTACGAGAAGCGCAGCGGCTGGAACTACCAGATCCGCTGGGAGAAGACCGCCTGCGCCCTGGACGGTCCGGACTGCCTCGGGACGGGCAACAACGGCGTCAACAACCCGCCCAGCGCCGACGCGGCGCGCAAGGCGCTGCGCGGCGTCGGCCCGCTGTCGGTCGTCGCCGACATCGACCGCGACGGCCACCCCGAGGTCGTCACGGGACGCACGGTCTACGGGTACAACGGCACCGTGAAGTGGGATCACCCCAACGAACCGGACGGATTCGTGGCGCTCGGCAACTTCGACCCCGACAACCGGGCGGAGATCGTGAACGTGGCCAACGCGCACATCTCGCTCATGAAGTCCGACGGATCGCCCGTGTGGGGACCGCTTGCCCTGCCGGTGCCCGTGCCCATGCCCTCGGGGCAGATCGTGCGACGCGGAGGGGCTCCCACCGTGGGCGACTTCGACGGCGACGGGTTCCCCGAAATCGCCGTGGCGAGCCTCAACTACTACGCGGTCTACGACACCGACGGGACGCTGCTGTGGTCGCACCCGACGCAGGACATCTCCTCGGGCGCCACGGGGTCGAGCGTGTTCGACTTCGAGGGCGACGGCTGGGCCGAGGTCGTCTACAACGACGAGAAGTTCCTGCGCGTCTTCGACGGTGAAACGGGCACGGTTCTCTGGGAGACGCAGAACCCGACCGCCACCGCGTACGAGTACCCGGTCGTCGCGGACGTCGACGGCGACGGACACGCCGACATCGTCATGGGCGCCAACCCCTACGGCGGCAACGCCACCGTGGGCCTGGGCGTGTGGAGCGACCCGCGCTGGGTCGCGACGCGCAAGCTGTGGAACCAGCACGGCTACCATGTGACGAACATCCTCTCGAACGGCAGGGTGCCGAGCGTCGAGACGGCGTCGTGGCTGCCGGGCACGTTCGAAGGCTGGTCGCTGGGCGGCTCCGGCGGCAGTTTCCGCGCCAACGTCGAGTCCGCACAGGGCTACTTCCAACCGGCGGCGGATCTGCAGATCAGCGGCGTCGACGTGGATCGTCGCCAGTGCGCCGCGCAGGTCACCGTGCGCGTGTGGGTGGACAACCGCGGCGCAGCCCCGGCGCCTCCGGGTCTCAACGTGAGCGTCTACCGCGGCACCGCGCCCGTCGAGGCGAACCTCATGATGCGCAAGCAGACGACCCAGCGCCTGCTCCCCGGCTCGGGCGAGCGCATCGCGTTCCCGCTCCAGAGGCTCGCCGCCGGCCAGTCGATCTACATCTTCGCCGACGGCGGCGACGGCGTGCCCGAGTGCGCCGGCAAGACCAACAACGGCATCGTGCTGTCGGGAGCGGGCTGCCAGTAGCGGAGCTGTCCTGCAGCGCTGCTGCAGAGCACGCTCGTGCGGCCGCGGGGCCGCACCTACTATGCCCGCACCGATGCCCGCGCCGATGCCCGCGCCGCGGCTCGCGCCGTGGTAGGCTGATGGCATGGCCGAGCCGGAAGTCCCCGGCGCGAGGCAGGACGCGCACGGCAACCGGATTCCCGAGCCCGAGGAGGAACTCGCCCTCCTGGAGCGCGAGATCCACGAGCTGCGCCTGCTCTTCGAGAAGTATTTCTCCGGCGCCGAGCGCACCGCGCCGCTGCGGCGCCGCGACCGCGTGGCGGAGCGCATCCGGCGCATCACGGGTGCGCAGAGCATGCGCACGACGGCGGCGAAGCTGCGGCTGGAGCAGACCGCGAGCCGATTCGCCGCGTACGACCGCATGTGGACGCGCACGCTGGCCGAGAAGGAGAGCGGCACCTACACCCGCGACGTGTTCCGGATGCGTCTGCACCGCAGGGGGGAGGCGACGGCGCCCCCGCCGGCGAAGGCGCCGGATCCGATGCTCAGCGACGGGCAGATCCGCGCGCTGTTCGACGTGCTGACGGCGGCCCGTCGGCGCACGGGCGAGAGCGTCGAGGGGTTGACGCCGGAGTCGCTGGCGGCACGAATCCGCCGGGATCTGCCGGGGCTTCTGAAGCGCTTCGACTGCCGGGCGATCGAGTTCCAGGTCGTGGTGCGCAACGGAAAGGCGCTGCTCAAGGCAGTGCCGCGCGGGTAGGCGGGCGCGGGCTTGCCGGCCGTGCGGGCCGTGCTCAGTTTCGGCCACGGGACCGGTTCCGGTGGCCCCGCGGAGCACGGATGGGGCGGTCCGGACGGAACCGGTGGGCGGTGCGTGCGCTGGTGGCGGCGGCGGTCCTGGCCGTGCTGGGCGCGGGTTTCCTGCTCGGGCGCCGCGCGCCGGCCCCGCGCCCCGTCTCGGTGGACACGCCCGCGGTGCGCGAGGCCCGGGCGCTTTCGGGGCGCCTGGACGCTCTCGAGGCGGAGCTGCTGGCGACGCTGTCGGCGGTTCAAATCGGACAGGAACTCGCCCGGCGGCACGAGAGCGTCAGCCTGCTTGCCTGCAACAATGCCGTCGAACACCTGGAGTCCATGCGCAAGGTGTGCAAAACCGCACGCCCGCGCCGGGGCCACGCCCGCCGCTACGCCGACGCCGAGCCAGGCACGGCCGTGCGATGAACGCGCCGCGGGCGCGCCGGACGGCCGCCTCCGTTCCCGCTTGACCGCACAGGCCGCTTCGCCTACAACCCCGCCGCTTCCGACACGGGCCCAGGTAGCTCAGTCGGTAGAGCAGGGGACTGAAAATCCCCGTGTCGGTGGTTCGATTCCGCCCCTGGGCACCACGCAGAAGGCCCGGATTTCCTTGAGGAATCCGGGCCTTCGCATTTCTCCCGAGTGCCCGCCAGGTTGCCCATGACAGCCACTCCGACAGCCACGCGCCCGGTGACAACCCCGCGCCCCCGGCGGTCCTCGCTTCGTCCCCGGGGCGCTCGCCGGTGGGAGGATGGCGTCCATCTTGGCGGCGACCTCCCGCTTGCCCTCGTCGAACAGGTGAGCGCAGAGGTCCAACGTCAACTTGATCGTCGAGTGCCCGAGCTGCTCCCTGGCCTCCTTCACCGACGCGCCCTGCGCGATGAGCAGCGAGGCCGCGCTGTGGCGAAGCAAGTGGAACGACACTGCGGGAAGGCCGGCGGCGGCCAGCAGCTTACGGTACCGGCGGAACAGGTTCGCGCGGTCGACGGGCGTGCCGATCTCCGTGGTGATTGCCAGGCCGAAGAGCCGACGCAGACCCGGCGTCGTCTGCTGCGACGCGCCGGCATCGTGCTGCAGGGCCGCCTGGAGAGGGAGCCCGCGCTCGCGCCGGCGAATCCGCGCGTCTTCCTCCGGGGCGGCGAGGCACGCTTCGACATCGACTCCGTGGCCCTGCGCTCGGACGCGCTGCCGGCGCTGGCGCGCGCGGTGGCCGAGCTCCTCAAGGCGCTCAAGTCCATGTGGCAGTCCCGACTGTCCCGGCCGCCGCCCGCTTGCGGCCTCATACGTTCCGCCGTATGATTTGCCCCGTGACTTCGCGCGACGTGATCCGGGCGCTGCAGGACGACGGGTGGACGCGGGATCGGGCCGCAGGCTCGCACTGGCAGTTCCGCCACCCGACGAAGCCCGGGACCGTGACGGTCCAGCACCCGAAGAAGGACATCCCGCCCGGCACGCTGCGCAGCATCGAACGGCAGGCCGGGCTTCGGCTGCGGCCGCAGGAGGGCACCCGATGCGCTACCTGGCCCGCACCTGGACGGAAGGCGATGCCACGCTCGCCGAGTTTCCCGACTGCCCCGGATGCCAGACCTTCGCCGACGAGGGCGAAGATCTGGCGGCCGATGCCGCCGAAGCGCTGCAGGGATGGCTCGAGGCCACGATGGCGGGCGGCGATGTTCCGCCCAGGCCCTCGGCGCGCCTGTCGCCGCGCCGCGGAAAGGGGATTCTGCCGGTGGACGTTCCGACCCGCCTTGCCGTCAAGCTCTCGCTGCGATGGGCGCGGCAGGCGCGCGGCCTCACGCAGGCGCAGCTCGCCGCGCTCGCCGGGGTGTCCCAGCCCAACGTCGCGCAGATCGAGAACCCCGACAGCAACCCGACGCTCGCGACGCTGGAGAAAGTCGCGGCGGCGCTGGGGTGCCGCCTGGAGATCGCGCTCGCGCCGATCACCATCCGCGCGCCGGCACGCGCCCCGGCCGCGCGCCGCGCACGCACCCGGCGGACCCGGCGCGGCACGGCACGGACCGCGGTTGCGGGCTAGGAATCCGCTGCTCGGCAGGTGCAATCGCGCACCGCGTCGCGACTCTGGTACACCCGCTCCCAACCCGGCTCACGTCCGCGCTACGACGGCCGGCGGCACCGTCCCGCCGCCGCCCGGAACTCGACGCGCGCACCCGGCGGGTCTAGCGTGGGCGGCGCATGGCGCGTCCGGTGCTGATCATCCCCTGCTTCAACGAGGCCGCCCGTCTGGACGAGGCCGCGATCGCGTCGCTCGCGCATGGCCTGGACCTCGTGCTCGTCGACGACGGCTCGACCGACGCGACCGTGTCGCGCCTCGACGGAATCGCCGCGCTCGTGCCCGGCCGCGCGGAGGTCCTGCGTCTCGCCCGCAACCGCGGCAAGGGCGAGGCCGTGCGCGCGGGCCTCAACCGGGCGCTGGCCCGGGGCGCGCATTGGGTCGGATTCGCCGACGCGGATCTGTCCACGCCGCCCGACGAGATCCTCCGGGTCGCCTCGGAGGCACAGGCCGGCGCGCACGACGTCGTGCTCGCCGCGCGCGTGAAACTGCTCGGGACCGACATCCGCCGGCACGCGTGGCGCCACTACCTGGGGCGCGTGTTCCAGACCGCGGCGTCGGTGACGCTGCGCCTTCCGGTGTACGACTCGCAGTGCGGCTGCAAGTTCTTCCGCGCCGGGCCCGCGCTGCTGGACGCCCTCTCGCGCCCGTTCGCCTCGCGCTGGGCCTTCGACGTTGAGCTGATGGGACGGCTCCTGAGAGGGAGCGCCTCGGCTCCCCCCGTCCCGCAGGACAGGTTCGTCGAGATACCGCTGCGCCGCTGGGTGGACGTGAAGGGATCGAAACTGCGGCCCTGGTC
>Ga0172368_10003400_pt1 | contig 19357 bp, 14 predicted proteins | sample Lak11m_FD_114540 | JGI IMG/M metagenome (GOLD analysis project Ga0172368, IMG submission 114540) | Freshwater microbial communities from Kabuno Bay, South-Kivu, Congo - kab_022012_11m | ecosystem: Environmental > Aquatic > Freshwater > Lake | place: Democratic Republic of the Congo: South-Kivu...
ACCAGTACCGTGTCGTAGTAACCGGAGGCAATAGCCAGTAGACCGGTCTTGACTGCCGATGCCCCCGAGGCAGGGCCATTTTCAATGGTCTCCGCTGCGGCTGGCAGCAGGCTGAGACGGTCCACCAGCGAACTGGCGATAGCCGACTGGTGCTGTAGCATTCCACCACCCATATTGGCGACGTATACCGCATCGACTGATTTATCTCCCAGGCCGGCATCATCCAGGGCTTTCAAGGAAGCGTAAGCCAGCATTTCCATCAGGGTGTCTTCGTCTCGTCGGCCAAAGGGAATCATACCGGCGCCGATAATTGCAACATCTCTCATTGTCTCATCTCCCTTTTAACCCAGCAATCCGCTCACGAATGGTGTCATCATCCGCGAACTTGATCTCGGCCATGGCCTCATCCATCAAGTGCTGCGGTACAGGGCGATCTCCCACCACCAGGCGCGGTTTGGCCTTGAGATAAATTTCGCGGGTCAGGCGGTATGAGTCGCCGCCGCCCAGTTCGTGCGGGATCTTGGTGGGTTCGAGTGGATATTCCACCATCCAGCGTCTGAACCCGATCGGGCTTTCTGCAACGATCAGGATCTCATCCTGTCCCATGAAATCCAGGTGATATTCCATTTTGGCCGCAAACAGGTGTGAGCCAATCCGCAGGCCGCGGTCAATCGCCAGAGTGTGGTAACTCATCCCAACCTTTTCATTCTCCAACCGGCCGTTGACTACCCCTACCAGGTACCCATCCACCTGCCCCATAAGACAATATTCACTCTTGACGCGGTAGCGATACCAGGCCAGAAGTTCACCATACAGGCGGGTGCTGACGCTGTCGTAATAGTCGCGTTCGATGAACAGGCAGGGATGGACGGACTTCAGTATCACCGGCACATCCTCTCGGGCAGCCTGGCGGATGACCATTACCTTGCCATTTGCCAGGGTGATCATCTTTGGTGGATAAGGCGGCATGGGGATTTGCGGCGGCCGCAAAACCATTTCGAGTTCCATATCGATTGCCATTCAATCTCTCCTTTAGGATAAGGGACTTTCGTTAACTCTTGTAATGTGTTGCGAAACTCGTTTGAGCACGGAAAATGCTGCGCGGTTAAGCCATGTTAGCTCTTGTCAACTGGTTGAGCTTTTCCACATGCGCCGGTTCAAACGCATCGCCAAATTTCGTTTTAGGCATGGATGCTTTCCTGGTAAGCAGTTCTTCGTATTCGGCATCTTCAACCATCGCTACACAGCGCGAGATGCACGACTCTCCATCCACGAAACGCCAGGGGAACATTCCAACGGTGACACGGCGGTTGAGCAGCAAGTCGATCTCGCCGCCCAGGCATTCAGCGTGGATGATCCCGTAAGGGAACATTTCCAGGTGCATAAGCTGGTATTTGCTGTCGTCAAAATAATCCGCCAGTGACATACCAAACTTCTTTTTGAACACTTTGTCCGCCTGGCGCGCCTGGCGCGGCATCCAGTCGCGGATGATGGTATTCATCGGATGGTCGGCGCTGCCGCAGTCCACCCCAATCCAGCGCAGTTTCCTGGCTTTGGCCCAATCGGCAAACTCACGATCAGGGCCGGGGTGTTTGACCATGTAGCGCACTTCGTCTGCGTTGGGGGAATCCCATCCAAAATGGTGGTAGCCTGTGTGGATGATAAGAATGTCACCCTCCCGGACTTCAACCCGTTCTTCAACCATTTTGCTGGTATAGATATCGTAATCGCCGCAGACATCGCTCAGGTCAACGACCGCGGCTTCATGGACAAGAAAATCCATTTCCAGCGAGGCGATATCCTTCCCCGGGGTGTGGAAGTGGATCTCTCCATCCAGATGGGTGCCCAGGTGGTTGGAGTGTGTCAGCACCTGGCCGTTTGCCCCGTTGGGCGCCAGGCGCTTAAAATATTTCAATTGCAACGGTTCATAGGTCGGCCATGGCGGGGTGGCGATGCCAAGGGGGATCGTGAGGTCGATGAATTTCATGGTTTGGCTCCTTCTCTTTCGTTGATTTGGAATGATGGTATCCGTGGTTGGTTAGCCTATATTTTTTGTAAGGCTAAAAAGGCATCTTTAAAACACTTCTCGGGCGCGCGCAGAATGCCGGCTCCGACCATGCCCACACCCGGGTCCTTGTGCGCGATGCCGGTGTTGATCTGCGGCAGGATGCCGGTCTCCATCACTTTGCGCACGTCGATCCCAAGTGGGGTGCCGCGGAAGTTCAGTATGGGGATGGTCAGGTTTTCATGTTCGCCAAAGGTGATTTCATACATTTCAAGCGTTGCCTGGGTGGCCGATTGCGGCGTGCCGCCCACAAATTGGGTGATGGCAGGCGCGGCAGCCATGGCCATACCCCCATAACCTGCGGTTTCGGTGATGGTGCTGTCGCCAATATCCGGGTTGGCATCTTTTTCCGTGAACTGTGGGAAATATAATCCCTGCACCTTTCCCGCCGGAGCAGTAAACCATCGCTCTGGCATACTTGATAGGCGAATTCCAAAGTCGGTGCCGTTACGGGCCATGACAGTCACGATGGTACTGCCCGCCACACCTTCCGCTGGCTCGAGCATGGCTTTCCCTGATGGCATCGACAGGTTCAAGAAAAAGTGATCGTTGCGGTCGATAAACTCGATGATCCTGGCTAAAACTTCGTTATCCTGGTTCGTACGGGCCAGGGTCGGGCCGATCGCGCGTAAAAACAGCGAAGTAGCCGCGCGGTTGCGATTGTGGCACTCATCGCCCATGTGCAAGGCTTGCGCGATCAGGCTTTTGATATCGATGCCATTCGGGATGGAACGCAGCGCGCGGTCCAGTGCGGGATACAAGTCAGTTTCCATCCATTTCAGACGGGCATATACTTCCGGACCCATGCCGCCGTAGCGCAAAACTTTGCCGAGACCCTCATTCTGGGTGCAAAAGGCATGGTTGCCAAAAGCTTTATTCTCAATGATAAAGACCGGCATACTGGGCGAGACAACACCTGCCATCGGGCCAACCGCATGGTGATGATGGCAAGGTGAAAACTCAATCTCCCCTGATGCCGCCAACTTTTCGGCCTGCGCCTCATCTTGTGCCATTCCTTCGTAGATCAAGGCGCCCATCACCGCCCCGCGGGTTGGTCCGCACATCCGCTCCCATCCGATTGGCGGCCCGGCGTGCAGGATCATGCGCTTGTGCATTCCGGGGATGACATCTTTTGCTATTCCCATCCCAACCAGGAAAGCCTGGCCGCGCCGGATGCGATCCACCACTTCCTGGTTGGCATCATCCATGCTCATCCCGTTCTTTGTCCGGCGCAGATGGGGAATTCCATCTTTGGGGGGCTGCCAATCAATATCAATTACCCTTACTCCCTGGTCGCTGACCGACTTTGCCATGCTGGCAAGCCCAAGATTGAGTACGGTCAGGTCTTTTCCAAACACATCATTGATCTTAGTCATAAACACTCCACACTCAACCTGAAACAAGCATACTCGTCAGGCGGGCTGCGGCGGCATTACTGTCGCAAATGATCACACCTTTATTCGTCAGGGTCGAGACGGTCCGACTTAGCACTTGAGGGTCGCCTTCTGTACCCGTTACCGAAGCAACCACCAGTAGTTCGCGACCTTCTCTTCGCGCCAGTCCTTTCGCATCATCAACGGCTTCGCCCAATTCGGCAGCCGGATCGGGATGTGCACCATAGCCAATGACCACATCCATCATGATGACGGCCACCTGTGGGTCCCTTGCTTCCTGGAGCAGGCGCCGGATGCGCAGATCGTTATCAATCATGGGGTGTGGCCGTCCGACAGTAAACTCTTCCTCGCCCAGGTCCACCGCCGTATGCTCCTGGCTCTTCGTTGAATCAATCAGGGCTGGGCAGCCTGGCAGCGGGGCATTGGAATAAATGGGGCTGGCGATCAAATCCATCCAGATCACCTGGGCTTCATAGCACAGTGTACCGCCTGAGAATAAACCGCGTAAATAGCGCTGTTCAGGATTTCGTTTTTGTTTATGTTTGCCTGCCAGCCGGGTAAGTTGTTGTTTTTCAGTTTCCATGAAAGCTTGCAAGCTGCCCATTTCAGGCTTTATCAAATGGGCAGCCAGGAATGCGCACTCCTGCAGGGTTCGCGCAGGGATCACATTGGGAATGTTCTCCAGGAACCCTGTTTCCCCGCCTAAAAAGCACACCACTGTCGGCTTGTTGCTTTCTGAGATCTGCTCGAGGATAATTTGCACAACGACTTCTGCGGGTGGCTTGCTGACCAGGACCAGCACTTTTGTGGCGGGATCTTGCTGGAGCGCTTTCAAAGCTTCCAGCATCATGATTCCGCCGACCTCTTTTTTTAGATCCCGTCCGCCTATCCCGATACCCTGGGTGATACCCACCCCTTGATGGGCGAGCAAGGTGCTGACTTCCTGTAAACCGGTCCCGGCGGCAGAAACAATGCCTACTGGTCCTGCAGGGATGACGTTTGCAAACCCCAGGGCGATGTTGTTCAGGATGGTTGTGCCTGCTCCTGGTCCCATCAGGAGCAGGCCGTGATCGCGCGCATATTCCTTAAGCGCAATTTCGTCCTCCAGCGGGACGTTGTCGCTAAATAAAAGCACGTGCATACCGTGCAGTAATGCTTCCCAGGCTTCATCGGCGGCATAACGTCCTGCGACAGATATGACAGCCACATTTGCCGCCAGGTTGGAAGCATGCGCGGCTCGAATGGTTTTCGGTTTGAATTCACCTGCTTCACCGGAAGCAGCTTTCTTCTTTTTTAATAACACTTCAGCCTTTTGGAGCGCGGAATCGACCACGGAGGCAACCTGTCCACTGACTGCGATAAGCAGGTCATTCGAGGTGGCAGATGACCTGGATTCTTCCGTTAGCAGCCCGACCTCATCCAGGATGGCTTTGTTCGCTTCTGTTGCCATCACCACGGCTGCATCCTTCACCCCAGCCAGCTCGGAAAGTTCGCGGGCAACCAACATCAAGCTGACAGAATCGTAGTATTCGCTTGATTTGATCAGAGTTTTTACGATCATCGTCATCCCTTTACAATCCCGGTATCGAGCATGGCCAGGTAAACCTTCTCGGCCGTAAAAGGTGGCCCGTCAAAGCGGACACCTACCGCATCGTAGATGGCATTGGCAATTGCCGGAATGGTTGGAACCATGGAATGTTCGCCAATACCGCGCGCCCCCCATGGGCCGTCCTCTTGTGGGACCTCGACAATGATGGATTGCATCTCAATCGGAACATCCGAACTGGTGGCAATGCGATAATCCACAAAGCTGGGGTTTTGCATGATACCGTTTTTGAGTTGGATGCTTTCAAACAAGGCAGAACTCATGCCTTGAATGAAACCACCTTCCATTTGAGCTCTCACCAATTCCGGATTAATTGCCTTGCCAACATCAAAAGCCGAGACACATTTGAGGATGTCGACGCGGCCCGTTTCCAGGTCCACTTCCAATTCCACTGCCTGTGCGCCGGTGGTGTAATGGACAACAGCTCTTTCTCCCTGGCCGGTTTCAGGATCGAGACCGGTCACGAAGGTTGGCATGAAATTGCCTCGTCCAACAACCGGGCCGCCCCTCCAACCCTTATCGCCTGCTTTTGGCAAGCCGTAGATCACCAGGTTTTTCAGCGGGATTTCCTTCTCGCTTTTGAACGAGATCACCACGCCATTGACGATGTTCAGGTCCTCTGGAGTTTCACCCCAGGCTTCCGCCACTGTATCCAGTATCTGGCGGCGGGCATCCTTGGCGGCGTTGGAGATGGCATTACCCATACTCCAGGTGAGACGGCTGGCGACCGTTTGCCACTCATACGGGCTGTAACGGGTATCAACCGGCGTGGCGATGCGAACCGATTCAAAGGGGACACCAAGTGCGGATGCGGCCATCTGGGCTGCCACTGTGAAAACACCTTGGCCGATTTCCTGACCGCCAACGCCCACATTAACTGTGCCATCTTCGGCCAATTCAACCCATGCGCTCGAACCGGCATTGGGCGGCATTGCCGGGGCTTTCCACATCAAGGCCAGTCCTTTGCCACTTCGTTTATTGGGAGCACTGGGCGGGGATTTCTTTCCCCAGCCAATCGCCTCGGCAGCTTTTTTGATACATTCCGGTAAACCTGTCGCATGCATCTTGCTGCCGGTTACCAGGATACTGCCGGTTTTCAGGCAGTTTAACTTTCGAAATTCAACCGCATCCATCCCAATTTTGAGAGCCAGTTCATCGATGCATTGTTCCAAACCGGCATGCATCTCGGGCATTCCAAATCCGCGCATCGCACCACCAACGGGATGATTTGTGTAAATGCAATAACTGTCGGTTTTGACATTGGGCACCACATAAGGGCCGCTGCTGCTGTATCCGGACGCGCGGGTGATATTAACCCCATATTCGGTATAAGCTCCACCGTCCCAGTAAAAGGTATTTTCCATCGCCAGGAGTTGGCCTTTTTCGTCACAACCAATTTTGAAATAGGCCACCAGTCCCTGGCGGACAAAAGCGGTGTGGAATTCTTCTTCGCGTGTCAGCAGCAGTTTCACGGGTCGCCCTTTTACTTTGGTTGCAATTGCTACTGCCAGGGATTCCATGCTCACGCCAGCTTTGCAGCCAAAACCACCACCGACATAGGGTGCGATAACCCTCATCTTACTCTGCGAAATTCCCAGGGATTGGGCTATCAGATTGCGCTGCGCAAAAGGCGATTGCGAACTCCCCCACAGCGTAATATCTCCCGATTCGTCCACTTTGGCGACGGCGATGTGCGGCTCAATCGGTACATGCTGGATGTGGGGGATCCGGTACTTGCGCTCAACGATGGCAGAGCACTTACTCCAGGTATTTTCCACATCGCCTTTGCGGATCTTGAAGTGGTTTGAGATATTCGTTCCCGGCTGGGGAAAGATAAAATTGGCTACCGCATATTCACCCAGATCAGGATGGAGTAGCGGCGCTTCGGGCGTTGCGCCGTATTCGGGATCAAGAACTGGCTCAAGTACCTCATACTCCACATCGATCAAATCAAGCGCCTTTTCAGCGATTTCTTCACTGACAGCCGCCAGACCCACAACCGGGTCGCCGACGTAGCGGACACGGTCACGGCAAAAGAAAAAACGGTCTTTCAGGTATAACCCGATATGGCCGGAAAAATCCGCGCCTGTGACTATTGCTTTCACGCCAGGCAAGGCAAGTGCTTTTTCGCTGTTTATATTCTTAATTAAAGCGTGAGGGTGCGGGCTTCGTTTGATACGTGCATATAACAAGGAATTCCCAAACTGGATGTCATCGGCATAAATGGCTGCGCCGGTTACTTTTTCGCGGGCATCAACGCGGATGGTATTCTCTCCAACCGGGCTGTGGATATTCTGCGTGTCATTGACCATAAGTCATCTCCTGAACAAAGCACCCAAGAATGATGGTGCTATAAAATCCGGGTAGACAATCGGGTGGATAAATGCCGATCACCTGTATACAAGTCAGGTGGTGATCTTTTGTTTTTTGGCAGCTTTCTTCACGCTTTCAAAAATGCGCACATAGCCAGTGCAGCGGCATAAATTTCCAACCAGTGCCTGGCGAATTTCTTCATCATTGGGATTTGGATTGTGGTCCAGGAGCGCCCTGGAGGACATCAAAATACCGGGTGTGCAAAAACCACACTGCACGCCCCCCTCCTGGATCATCGCTTCTTGAATAGGATCGAGGCGCTTGTCTTTGGCGAGACCTTCCACGGTGATGATGCTCGACCCGTCACATTCAACTGCCAGGACCATGCAACTGTTAACTGGCTCTCCGTTCATTAATACTGTACAGGCGCCGCATTCACCGGCAGAGCAACCGTTTTTTGTGCCAGTTAGCGACAGACTTTCACGCAGCAGGCGCATGAGTGTCATATTCGATGGAACTACCACCTGTTCGAGATCACCGTTGACGGTGATGTTTATTTTGTGAAATGCCATATGAACCTCCGAAAACGAATTAACCGGTCAAGTAATGTGAAGTCTATTTTCTTAGCTTTACCCACACTGCGGTAAGTGCCTTGGTAGATAAATTCTTCACCATTTGCTTTCGATAACGCGCGCTGCTGCGCACGTCATCGATTGGTGTGCAGGCTTCGGATGGCAATCCGGCAGCCTCGCGCAGGGCTTCGAGTGTGATGGCTTGGTTGCCCAGGCTGGTTTCGACCGCCTCTACAATAAGGGGGATGGGCGCAACCGAGGCCAGGGCCAGGCGGAAGCGGTAACCGGATAAAAACCTCGAGTCAGGGTGGGCGAGCGCTGTCACGCCAACAATTGAAAGATCGCTCAGTTTATTACGTCCAAGCTTGAGATAAACTCCCTGGCAATCCTCGGGAGGTATGGAAAAGTGGATGGCTGTTACAACATCGCCGGGTTTCAACGTGGTTTTACCGGGGCCGCGGAAAAAATTTGCCAGTGATTCCTGGCGCAGGCCATCTGTGCCGTGGATGTGAAGCACCCCATCAAGTACCAGGCATGCCCCAATCGTATCCCCGGCAGGGGATGCGTTGCAGATGTTACCGGCAATGGTGGCGCGGGTGCGCAGTTGGTAGCTGGCGACCGATTGGCAGGCCTGGGCCAGCACAGGATAATACCTCCGGACTTCTGGAAAGGCAGCCACCCTGTTCATGTTGACTGCTGCTCCAATGGTCAAACCAGTTTTGGGATCAAAATGGATATCATTTGTGCCGTTTAAGTTTTTTACATCAACCAGAAATTTGGGGGAAAGGAATCCATCCCGCATACGAACAAAAACGTCCGTTCCTCCCATGAACGGACGCGCTTCATTAGCGTGGCTTGCCAGGAAATCGCTGGTTTCGGCCAGGGTTGCTAGCCGAATATATTCAAATTCAGGAAGTGCCGGATGTGGGTTTAAGCTCATATTAAATTCCTCGCAGTCTTAAAACATCATCTCGACGGTGGAAGAGCGGTGGAACGTCCAAATATTTGAACGTTCCACCGAATAACTCATTACTTGCCTGGCAGCAGTACCCACTGCCGGCAAGCATGGATCCGCTACACGTTCAGGTTATCGCGCTCTTCCACGCCGAACATCGATGGCGGTAGCACCAGGAAGACAACATTCATCAGGATGCCAACAATGGCTGCAAACACGATCGCCGGGATGCCGTTCGGGAATAGTCCTGGGACCTGGAAGGGGAAGATGCCGTTCGGAAGCGCAAGATTGCCGCCGATCCCGCAGATCAGGATGGCGGCGCCGATTGCCAGGTTCTTGGGATCAAACAAGTTGACTTTTTCAGATTGGATCAGGGCGATACCTTGCATGCCAATGATGCCAAACAGGTAAATGCCGAGACCACCCTGCACTGCCACTGGCAAAGTATTGACCAGCGCCGCCAGCTTGCCGATGAAGCCCAGCACAATGGCAATACCGCCAGCCGCCATCAGCACTGGAACGGAGTAGTTACGGGTGATCGCCATCAAGCTGTTATTCTCGCCATAATTGGTGCCTGCGCAGCCGCCCAGGAAACCAACGACCAGGTCATCCGAGCCATCGGCGACCAGGTTAAGCCCAATCAGCTTTTTGATCATGACCGGCTCGCGTTTCATTTCATCGGCTAATTTATCTATATACAGGCTCATCTGGTACAGATGGGCTGTGCTCTCAGGGATGGTGGCGATCGCAATTAACGAGATGCTGAGCACCATGCCCCACGCGTTCGGATCGGTGAAAGCCGGGAATGTAATACGCGGCATGCGCACCCAGGACTCGGCAATTACCGGGCTGAAGTCGACCAGGCCAAAAGGAATTGCGACCAGATAACCAAAAATCGCTCCAAGCAGGATCGGTAGCATCCCGATCAGGCCCTTGCCCTGCAGGTAGACTGAGAACAGGATCGTGGCAAACAAGGTCAAAAAAGCCACCAGCCAGAACTTCCAGGCCAATTCAGGAGCAACTCCGATCGATGAACCGCTCGCATTATTCAGGGCGGCACCAGCCAGCATTACACCGATAACCAGGGCTATCGAGCCGGTTACGATGGGGGGCAGGACGCGGTCAAGAGAGGCTTTGCCAATCCGCATGATCAGTAAACCGATCAGGATTTCAAAGATGGCAGTGCCGATGATACCCACCTGTACCAGGCGTACACCTTCAGGGCAATAAACGGCTGAACTGCTGAAGCAGTCTTTTGCATAGAGCGACATGGCGGTGAAGACAACTGCAATGTATGAGAAGGATGAGCCATAGTACATCGGGATTTTACGCTTGGAAACCAACAGAGCAATGATCGTGCCCAGCCCCGAAGCCAGCAGCGTAACACCAACATCGAACTTTGTCAGCGCGGCAACCAGTACGGTGGCGGGGAACATCGTCAACACCTGCTGGAACCCCAGGCTGAGCATGGCCCCCCAGGGTGGGGTGTCTTGTGGTAAATAACCAATGATTTTTTGTTTTTCAACAGCCATTTCGATGCCTCCTGAATTAATGGATATGCTTGGCGAATTTTTCTTCTTTTGACTTAAACCAAAAACACGCGCTATGCGCGTAATGAGATTTTTCCGATAAACACCTCCTTGCGTTTAATCATATTGCAACCGATTGGCGAAGATATTCACTTACGGTTCTCGATGAAAGGCAAATTTTCAGGGCAGTGTTTGATTGATTTGGACGATAAGGGATTTCCGAAACAGTGAGGTTAAAAAGGAGCTAAGATAACACTATATCAAATTGCTGTATCGATCAAATTGCAAATGTACTTATTATCTGATTACATTTAGCCAATAAGTGTGATTATTGGGATCAAACTGGTGAGTCATCTTGTTGATTGGATGAACAGGATTTTCCTGTTTCGCTTATTTGGTCCCGGACAAAAAAAAGGATTTTATTCAACTAAAGGCTGGCTATAGTTGATTGGTATTGAACCATAATTTCCCGTAAAATTAAAAGAAACCAATTTGGTAAGGATTATATCTGGTCTTATGCTCCCTGAGCAGGACCCTGAGCGCAGATGAATTCAAATATTGTCATCCAATGGGATTGTTGACCGCGGCGATAGTGAAGGATTTGGCCTTGCCATCTTTCGTTGGAATGAGAGGTCCCTCCATAATCGAGGATTCAGCTCCCAGGTCAGCTCATTATAATATGTGTGGTTGTTGGGAAGTTTCATGTTACTTCATCCTCAACCCCGCAATCCATTGGTATTAAAGCTGTATACTTCATATCACCATGGTATGCCATAAGACCCTCTTGTTGCTGATTTCAACTCTTTGTTTTGGTGGTGCAAATTGAAATGAATAATACCTTCCGAGTCATTCCTTGGAAGAATTACAGCGCTGGAAAAACACATGAAACCTACCATAAAATTAGCAACAGCCCAGACACCGGATGGCGGCAGGATGGAGCTTTACCAGCATGACCGTGATTTTTCAATAAAGATCAACGGTCTTGAATTAATGAATAGCCGCCAGCATGAGTCTGAACAGGAATTGGCCAGGCTGGGCTGCGCGCAGTTGTCCGGCTGCGAAGCGCCCTGCGTTCTGGTCGGTGGCTTGGGTATGGGCTATACATTGCGCCAGGTTCTGGATTTGCTCGGCCCGGATGCCAGGGTGGTGCTAAGTGAACTTATGCCTGCTATTGTCGACTGGAATCGTGAGTACCTGGGGGAACTCAACGGTCAATCTTTGGCGGACAATCGGGTGGAGCTCATCACCGGTGATATTTTGCAGCTTGTCCTGCGATCAAGCGACAAGTTCGATGCAATCCTGCTGGATGTCGATAATGGTCCCATTGCCATGACCGATTCGGCCAACCAAGGTCTGTACAACCTGGCTGGGATACAAGCTTTTCGTCGCGCGCTGCGCAAACAGGGCAGTCTGGCAATCTGGTCGACCGTGCCCAATAAAGAATTCGAGAAACTTTTGATGAATTGTGGTATCCAGGTGCGACGTTACAGGGTAAAAGCCTATCCGGCGAGCCATTCAAAACCACTTTTTATCTGGGTTGCCGCGCAGGATGGGACAATCCTGCCTCCCGGCGGTAGCGACCCCTCCCTTCCAGGCAGGAAAGGTCCCGGGGAAAAGCGGGTCAGGTCTCCACGAAACAGGTAATCGATCAGCCTCCCCTTTGGGGATTAGTGTTTGGGTCTCATCATCCATCGACAGGGTGAGAGAGCCAGACTGATGGAGAATCGAAAAACGCCCATGTTGGCGTTTTTTATTGTGTCCTCAGGAGGTTATGTTTCAATCATGTGTTGGATTTTTGAGGGTTGATGTATTTTCAGAAAAGCTCCTTCATAACACTGCAATCTCCAGTCCAGGCACGCGGCGGTCAACCCGCGCGACATCCTCTACGCCATCATCCCAGGCCATCAGGTAGATTTGGCTGACGTAGGTGATGTGCAGGTATTTACGGGTAATCAGCGGGCGCAAGGGGTTTGCTTCCGCCAAGCCAAGCATAAAGTAATTAAAGCCCCGGCGGAAGGTTGCGTTGTAGGCAGCACGCAGCAGGCAGGCAAAGACGCGCGGATCATCGTCATCGATGGCGAGGTGGGATGCAAAGCAAAAAGGGATGGGCGCACCGGCCGCAGGCAGGTATGGCAGGTCGATAAAGCGCGCCAGCAGGTTAATGAATGGGCGTCCGCGCGCCATCCAGCCGCTGTAGCCCCGCGCAATTGTTTGCTTGAAAGGGGTCTGATCCCAAAGGGCCAGGCAGCCCACCACCCGGCTGCCATTGACCATCATGAGGAAGTCCTCGGGATGCAGATTGGGCGATTCCGTCGGAGAGAATAAATTTGTAGATGTCCAGGCCGGGGCGAACTGCCGTTTGGCGGCGTTGCGCTGGAGACAGGCAATGATCTCATCAGAGTGGGCGGACGTGCCCCCCTGAAGTTGCATTCCGTTTGGAAGCTGAAGCTCACTCTTTACTCTGCGTGGTGAAATGGCATACGTGTACATCCGGGCATATTCGCGGGCGTGGGGTAGGCTAGGGAGTCCCGAGGTTAACAGGCGGCGGGCTGGGAGATTATCGGCGATGATGCTCATCAGGTAAAACGGCGCGCGGCTATCCGCGTGGAGTTCGTGGAATTTGCCAAAAGCACGGGACAACTGCCGCGCCAGCGCCAGGCCCCAGGGGCGGTTTAAATCCGCCCGCAGGTGGCTCATATAACCGACATTTTGTATTTCTCCATTGAGATTCATCGGGCGGATGATGCGCGTGCCCATGCCGAGAAATTCGCCCGTCGCGTCATCCACCTGGACGATGGTCTGTGAAAGCGTCCCTTCCATGCGGGCGGCGATGAAATAATCTGGTTCGCGTTCATAGGTGAGTGATATCGAGCCTGGCATCGGATTTTCACGCAGCATGCGCCGCAAGGCGGGGTCATCGGCGGATGTGGCAAGACGGTGGGAGGTCGGCATGGGCACGCGGCCTGAACCTATTCCATTCCCAATTTCAAGCCCTGCTTCTTCAGCGTTTCCTGGCGGAAGAGCGGGTTATACGCCAGGTACACACCGAGGCGGTAGGGATTACGCAGGTTGGTTTTGAAGTCCCACACCCGCTGGAAGATGGAATTGAAGCTGTTGAAAGTTTTACGTGCGTGGAAAGCTGCCCGGGTCAGCTCATCAGCGGTCATCTGCCTGGGCTGGAAGGCGGCATGGTTGAAACGATAGTCGGGGTGCAGCCACCATTTGCCATCGAAGAGTAAACGCTTTTCAGCCAGAAGACTCTGGTAGAGTTTGGTACCCGGATAAGGCAGGAGAATGTTGAAGGCCGCAAAGGTGAATTTATTTTCCAGGGCAAAATTCAGGGTATTCTCAATTGATTCGAGCGTGTCATGGTCATGCCCGAGCGTAAAAGCAGCCCAGGTTTGCAAGCCATGATCACGCAGGATTTCCAGTTGAGACTGGTATGATTCAAAGCCTCCTTTGAGATTGGAGGCCTTTTTCATGGTTTTCAGGCTTTCAGGATTGATCGACTCGAAGCCGATCACATGCCCAAGGCAGCCGCTTTGGGCCATCAGCGACATCAACTCGAGATCCTGAGTCATATCGATGCTGCCCTGTGAAACCCAGTGAATTTTGAGAGGAATGAGCGCCCGGAAGAGAGTTTTGGCGGCCTCAAAATCCGCTAGAATATTATCATCCACAAAAAAGATGTGCCTGCGTTCCTGTGCCTCGATTTCCTTGACCACCTGTTCAACACGGCGGTGGAAATGGTTTTTGTTGAAATAGACGCTGGTGGCGCAAAAGTAGCATTCAAATTTGCAGCCCCGGCTGAACTGCATTAATGAAATGGGCAGGTATTTTTTGCCTTTGTACAGATCGCGACGGGTGAGGCTTTCGGGTTGGGGCAGACCCGGCTCTGAACGGTAAATCCGTTGTAATCTTCCTTTTTGTGCATCCTGAAGCACCTGCGACCACAAGCCTTCGCCATCTCCCAGGTAGATTGCATCGGCGTGCTGGGCGGCCTCGTCGGGGATGAGCATGGGGTGCATCCCGCCCAGGATGACTGGCACACCCCGCTGGCGGTATTCGGCGCTGATCTCGTAGGCACGGCGGGCTGTGAAGATTTGCACGGTGATCGCCACCAGGTCGGTGGGATCATCGAAGGGGATGGGTTCCAGCCGGTCGTCATACAACACGATTTCCACATCTGGCGGGATCAGCCCGGCCAGGGCGCCCAGCGAAAGCGGCTCCATGCAGGCTTCATCGTTGTAGTCTCCGATGGCAGGTTGGATCAGGGTCACTTTCATTCAGTCTCCAACACCAGGGCTGGGGTTTGCCTGGTTTCTTCCCGTAAAGCTGAAAGCAATGCCTCGCGCAGGCCCCAATTCGCCATCAGCGATAGAAACCGGCTGTGCGGCGCAACCTGTACACGGTGGAAAATGTGGCGGTAGTTAAAGCTCTGTTTGATCGTCTTGGTAAAAACTTGTTGTAGTTGGGCTGGTGTCATGTGTTTGGGTTGAAAAACGACATGCTGGCTATCATAGCATGACCAATCTTCAGTCAGAAGCCGTCCTTCGTTTTTGAAGCGGGTGAACAGGTGCGAACCCGGGAAAGGCGTCAGCAGAGCGTAACGGGGGAAATCGAGGCCGATATCGTAGACACTTTCGGCGGTGTGAGACAAAATCTCGGGCGTATCGTCATCAAAACCGAGCACAAAGCAGCCCGACACGGCCATGTTATGCGCGTGGAAGGTTGCGACGGTTTCTTTATAGCGGTTGACCTGGTTGAATTTTTTACCATTCCGGTCCAGGCTGGTCTGTGAGAAGGATTCAAAGCCGATCATCACCCCCTCACAGCCGCTGCGCACCATCAGGTCAAATAGTTCGCGGTCATCAATGATATCGCTGGGAGCCAGGGCCATCCATTTAAGCTTGAGCGGGATCAAGGCTTGCAGCAGGTTTTTGGCATACTCCCGGTTCGAGACCGGGTTTGGGTCGAGGAACATGATCCGGCGGGCACGTAAACTGCGGATTTCATCGATGACTTCGGGGATGGGCCGGACAACGCTGCGGGAATAGTCTGCCTGATTGACAACACAGTAAAAACAATGGTTCTGGCAGCCACGATTGGCGATCACGGTTGGCATTGGGAGATAGCCCAGTCGTGGAAATAAATCCCGGCGCGGGGGTGGGCAGGAAAGTTCCCCTGTATGGCGGGTGTGATAGCGCTTTTTGGCGACGCCTGCTTTGAAATCACGCAAAAGCTGCGGCCAGGTTTCTTCGGCCAGCCCCACGACGACGGCATCGGCATGCTGCTGGGCTTCATCCGCCATCAGGGTGGGATGCGCACCACCCAGGACGACAAAGGCTCCACGGCTGCGCCAATATTCTGCAAGTTCGTAAGCCCGGTTGGCGGAGGGGGTAACGCAGGTAATACCGACCACATCGTAGTTTTTGTTGGTGTAATAGGGCTTTTGAATGCCTTCGTCAAGAAGATCGATTTCGGCATTGAGTTCTTCGGGCACAAGGGCTGCCAGCGTGGTCAGAGTCAAAGGCGCGTAGGGACCAATTATCTTGCTGATCAGACCGCGATAGCGATAGATGGTGTCGTGGGGCAGGATCAATAGAATTTTCATGCAGCTTCCTTTTCCCAATTGGAGGGTGCGTACCCTACGGGCATAATATCGCGCCACACTTTTAGGCAGTAGTCCGTTATATGAGGCAGGTTTTCGCTCTAAAGAGCCCCGTTTACCACGGAGCGACGCACTTTATCGATGTTTAGCCGAACGTCTCGCCAAAAAAGCTGCGGAGGTGCTGCGGGGTATCCCAAGCTGCAACCACCTGCTGGTATTCCCGGGCTTTCTCTTGTGCGACCGGGTCGGCGAGCAGCTTTTCAACCGCCTGGCACAGGCTGGCGGCACTCAACCGGCTTTGGGAGAGGCGGATGGCGAAGCCTTGATGCACCAGGTTTTCCAGATTGATGAATTGCTCTGGCGACATTGCCACCCCCACCGCTGGTTTGCCCGCCAGGCAGGCGTTCATCACGGTGCCGATGCCGCCATGGATCACCGAGATATCTGCCAGCAGATTGGCTTTGTGAGCCGGCAGCCAGTCGGTGACGATAACATTCTCGGGGATTTGGACATGCCTTTTCTCCAGCAGGTTTTTCACCGGTGCGATCACTCGATACGGTTTTCCAGCGAGTCCAGCGATGATATTGGCAATGATGTCTGCCCGCCCTGAACTGCCCATCGCAAAATAGATAATTGGCCGGTCCCTGGGCAGATTGAGCACTTCCTCGGGAAGCGGCATATCCAGACGGGCAATCAACGGACCAACAAAATGGGCCTTGGGCGGAAGCGGAATGGTTGAGAAGCCTGGCGGTTCCACTACAAGCAGGTGATAATCCTGCCAGAGCACGTCTTCCGCGCACCGGAAAGGTTTCACTCCATATTCAATGCCAACCTGGTTGTACGGTTTGGCTACCGTTACAAAAAAACTGTCCATCAGTATTTCGCTCAACTTTACCCTGATTCTATCGGGTAACCAGCGCAGGGGAGTGACATCCAACACATCCATGTTTTTTAATATACCCAGCCTCGCCGCGGTGTTCAACGCCATGCCGGCTTGCATCAACCAAACCAAAGGAATTTGAGCGGTCGGACAGGAAATGCAGGCGCTAAGGTTCATCCCTGTCACCACAGCTGCAGGTTCTACAGACTGGTACAACGCCAATTCACTGCGCACCATTTGACGCACATAATCGATTGAGTGTAAATGGCCAAAACTTTTACCCTGATTAATGGCATAGATTTGCTTGATCTTCTGCGGGGTAAGACGCGGTTCGAGCCTGGTGATCGGAAAACCCGCTTTTTCAATCAACGTTTCGAAAACCCCACCATAGCTTGCAAAATGACAATGGAAATCATCGGCAATTGCCCTGGCGATCGTAATTGCCTCAGTTGTTTCTGCCAGATTAAATGTGATCGGAAAGAATAGGATGGTTTTCATCGGGGGTATATTTTTCCTGTGATTTCTAAAAAATTTATGCTCTTCCATTAATAGCGTTTATCCAACAAGGGGGCGGCGGTGGCAATGGTCATCAACATCAACCCCAGCGGGAACAGCCACCACAAGGCGCTCACATTTCCCTGGCGGACCAGAGCCTCGTAGCCCCAAACTGCCATTCCGCCATAAATTGCCCCAAATAAAGAAAAACAGAGTGGTGCATATTTGGTCACGATGACTTCGGGCGCTGCGCCTTCCTTCCAGGCGCGGTTATAAACTTCCATCATGCCCTGCCGGATGGCAATCAAATCATGCCACCAGCCCGCGAATCCGATAATACAGGCCATGCGCACAAGGTTTGCAATAATGTCCCACATATCCCCGGTCTGGCCGGGAACGAAACCAAAATAGAGCGCCAGCGATAGTCCCGAAGCATAGATAAAACCGTGGTGGATGTAATAATCTCCAACCACCCAACTATCTCGAAAACGCCACTGCTTCAAAATGTTCGTCCCGATGCCCGGCACGACATATCCATAGATCAGGGGCAGCCCCAGGACCAGAACCGCAAAAGCAGTTCCGGCTTTCTGGTACCACAGCCAGGCCATCATGGGAAATCCGAGTAAGGCAAAAACTTTGCCATACAGGAAAAGTAATACTTTTTCGAAATTCATATTTTCCCGTTCCATGTTTAACCAAAAATGCCGGTAAATCATCCCGATCTAAAAGGGTGCGCCATTCCCGAGGGGTTGGCCTTGTTTATTAAAGATTTCGCGGCGGCTGACGAGGTTGGCCGCCCAGTAGATGAATGGGTGGTGGAGTGCCTGTGGCGCAGCGAAGCGGTGCAGCATGGCAGGATAAGTATTGAATGCCCGGCGCAGGCGAAAGCAGTTGTCGGTAATTTGTTCGGGAGTAAGATATTTTGGGCGAAAGACCATCTCACCGTATCGATACTCGTCGTCGAGCCACCAGCGCTTATGGAGCAGGCGTTTCTCCGCTTCAAGACGGGCATAGAGTGGGGTAGCGGGTGTTGGGATCAGCGGATTGAAATGGCAAAGGGTCAGCCGCGATTGCATGGCAAATTCAAAGGTGCGGTCAAAAATATCGGGGGTGTCGGCATCGTACCCAAAAACGAAAGAGCCAAAGACCATGATGTCATGCTCCCGAAACTGGCGCAGGGCGGCGGGGTAATCGTTTTGTTTTATCGTCCATTTTTTGCGCATTTGGGCCAGGTTGTCAGCGTTGAGCGATTCCAGGCCAACAAACACGCCGCAGCAACCGCTTTTGGCCATCAAATTCAGCAGGCGCGGATTTTGGGCAATGTCCACACTGATCTGGCAGACCCAGCTCGCCTTGAGCGGCGTGATGGCCTGGAACAGTTCTGTCGCCAGGTTCTCATTGACAAACAGGTTATCATCTACCAGGAAGACATGGCTGTTTGGCGGCAGGCTGGCGATTTCCTGTACTACATCATCAATGGCGCGGCGGTAAAGATGGTTGCCATAGTAGGCATGGATCGAGCAGAAATCGCAGCCAAAGCGGCAGCCGCGTCCGAACTGCACCATACGCAGGCCGGGATAATTTTTGCCTTTGAATATGCTCCGGTCAGGCTGTAAACCGACCAGGTTTGGCGTTTCAAAGAATTGGTAACGCTTCAAGAGCTTCTTGACCCGGGCATCGCGCACGATCTGCGGCCACAGGGTTTCGGCGTCACCGATGGCGATCGAATCGGCATACTGGCTGACTTCGTCTGGCAGCAGGGTGGGGTGGTATCCGCCCATGACCACCGGGATACCGCGCTGGCGAAATTTGGCGGCGATCTGGTAAGACAGCTTGGCCGTGAAGGTGTCCACCGTCATGGCAACCAGGTCGGTTGGCTCGTCATAGGGGATCGATTCGAGGCGCACGTCGTAGAGTTTGAGTTCCACATCGGGCGG
>Ga0172368_10003405_pt1 | contig 19318 bp, 15 predicted proteins | sample Lak11m_FD_114540 | JGI IMG/M metagenome (GOLD analysis project Ga0172368, IMG submission 114540) | Freshwater microbial communities from Kabuno Bay, South-Kivu, Congo - kab_022012_11m | ecosystem: Environmental > Aquatic > Freshwater > Lake | place: Democratic Republic of the Congo: South-Kivu...
CCTTGATTATAGTATTGATGAAACTGCTCTGGAATTTAAATTAGTGAAGGGGAATAGAAAAAATGCCCACATTAAATTTGTCAATAATGAAAAAGATAATGTGTTCAGTATAACTGCGACAGAATTGAATAAAATACGAACTGCTGTTTATGACACCAAATTACCTGAGAAATTAAGACGTGCAGCAACCCTGTTCACTTTACAGACCTTGCTCGGTGGATTACGTATATCTGAACTCAACCTGATTACGAAAGATTCCTTTAAATTGGTAAATGACAGGTATTATTGTTTTATCACAACAAAGAAAACGAAGAAAATGATAGATTCTCCGCTACATTCAGAACTCCTGCCGATTCTTGAAAAAATAAACTTCAATATTGACTCACTGAAATTCCGAACTGACATAGATTATAATTCGGCTCTGCGGGTACTGGCTGAGAAACTTGAATTAAATCGTGATATAGTACAACTTGACAGCAGAGCAAATGCAGATACTCAGGGAATAAAAACAGAAAAACTATATAACCTCTTTACCACAAGACTTGCTCGTAAAGCAGCAATTACTCTGTTATTTGCCACAGGGAAATATTCTCTTGAGCAGATTGCAAAAATGACCAAGCATAGTTTAACGGCAATACAGTATTATGTCGCTGTTTTAACGGATGAAAAGGCTGAAATGATGGGGAGTTTATAGGCATTTGCTGATATAATAAAACAATATCATGTGTTTAATCTTGTTAGATAATATCCTGTATAATTTACTCTCCCTACAGTACAAATCAGAATGTCGTTGCAATTCAGCAAATTACAAGGGTCTTTTTCTTTGTAGTAGAAAATACAGTAGAAAAATAATTATTGTTCCGGGGACTAAAACAGGTCTAATTGTATTTTTTTTGTTGGATGGAACGTACCAATAATTACAAATGGGTTGGGTGCAATCAGGTGAAACTCTCTGGTAGTTCCCAGATATAAATACAAGTCTTTTGTTTTTGAGAAGTCATCGAAATATTTTTTCCGCACATCTTCACATGCTTTCTTCTCGTTGCCGTCATGCCTTTTGAGACAATTCCAGTATAGTTGACCAGTTTCCCAATCCTCAATCATTAATGTTCTTTCTTTCCCGGTTATATCAGAGAATACAAAAGAAAACTTGTATGGTAGTTTTTGAACGACTTCGAATGGATTTTCAGATTTCGTAAATAAACTGAATTGCTGTGCCCGTGCTTTAAGCTTGTCTAATTTAGTCTTATCCCACTCCCGTTCAACGGATTCGTAAATAAAATCATGAATCATTGCTGGTTGAAAGACAGCTAAAGATGTATATTTTGCATCATTCTTAGCATCCTCGATTAATTTAGTTAAATCGGTATAAACATTTCTCAGGACGATTTCCTTTCTTAGTTGCCAATTATTTTCCGTACCGATGTGTCCGACTATCTTTGGTGGTCTGTCAAGTGATTCCGGGCGATAACTCTCTGGTCTAAAATCTGATGTATTCCGTATTAAATCAATTTCTATCCAGTCGTATTTTTTATATTGATTATCATAGTCTAATTTTCTGAAAGGAATCGGATAAATTCTTATCCATGAACCATCTTCGAGAAAACCAGCAGTACAGACCAGTTCATCATATTTGGAAGCCAGTGTAGGATATGTTTTAACTGCAATAAGGACTTTTGTCAAAGCCATATCAGATGTGCTTCAGTTCATAATCAAATCCCGGCAACTTGCTTACAGCTTCAGCTAAATGTTTCCGGTGGCATTGGCATATATTGGCTTCAAAACAGGTGAGTGCAATACGCTTGTTTTCCTTTAGTAATTCAAGTATGTATTCCTGTTGTGGACGGGTCTTGGTTAATGTATCGTTACGATATTGGCTGAAAAGCACATCATAATCTGACTGAGTATGAAGTTCCTGTCGTTTATCAGATTCAATACCCAAATCCGGAATATGCACATATTGTATCTTAACACCCTCACATGCGTGTTTTAACTGTGATTTGCTAAATCCATACTTCATACTTAGCGAGTTCTTACGAACATCACAGAGCATTTTAATACCGTTAACAATGAGCTTGTTCAAATATTCCTCAAGACTTACACCTTCATACCCGATAGTGAATAATACCGTACTGTTAAAAGAGGGTTTTACCAGTTCTACAGCACGATATTCAGCCTCATTTAGAATCTCATGTGAAATAGTGCTGTTTAGAACAAAGAACGGATACTGAAGATATGTGATTCGAATTAGTTCGTCTTTTGTTTTTCCGGCATATAATGATTTAATATTTCTTAATGCTTTTCGGTCAGAATCTCTGATTTCCTGTAAATAATCGGTTTTATCTGTTTTACGCCATTTTTTACCAACTTCTTCAACCTGTTTATATTTACCCATTGTAGACAGGTCTGCATTTGCCTGAAAGGAGTAACAACCGTATTTATATGGTACAAAATGGTAATCCGGTCTTGATTGAAGCTTTGAAAATAGCATCAGAAGCTTCTGTAAACTAATCTTATCAAGCTCATTGTCAAAAACTTGTAGAAGTGAAAGCAGTATTTTCCTTCGGTAATACATCCGGTAAAAATAGTAAATACAAGTTAATACTTCCTAATTTCTTTTACAACATTATCCAATGTCATAATATTTAAATCATTCATTTTAAGAACGTATGGCATGCATTATTGTTGCAAAAATCATTCCGGGGACAATTGTTTATAATCTAAATGGTTGATGGTAATGCTCTCCGGAAAATAAACACTATTTTTACTGTACTCGTAATTATAATTACCGTTTTATGCCAGTTAAATTCTTTACAAACAGTGAAGAAAACACATTGATAAGAAAATTTGAAGGTGTTTTTAAATACAATCCGAATATTCAGTTCTTTGATGCTCTGGTGGGTTACTTCAGAGCTTCCGGATATTTCAGAATCAGACCTTTTCTTGATAAAGTGCCTCAAATACGCATATTGGTAGGCATTAATGTTGATAAACTTGTATCTGATGCACAGAAATCCGGTCTGGAATTCTTCAGAAATCATGAAAAGACTAAAGAAGAATATGTCAATGATATAAAGTCTGATATTGAAACTGCTAACTACGATAAAGAAACAGAAGATGGAATTATCCAGTTCATTGACGATTTAATTGAGAAGAAAATTCAAGTAAAAGCACATCCGGATAAAAAAATCCATGCCAAAGTTTACATTTTCCGACCTGAACCTTTCAATGAGCATACCCCATCAAGTGTAATTACAGGTTCATCCAATCTTACAGACGCAGGGTTAGGTGCTGGTAATTCAATTAATTATGAATTTAATGTACAACTGACTGATTATGAAGATGTAAAATTTGCTACAGATGAGTTTGAATTTTTATGGCGTGATGCAGTTGATATACTTCCGGTTGACATCCAACATATCAAGAAGCAAACATATTTGAACGATGATATTACCCCGTTTGAGATTTATATCAAGCTGCTTATCGAGTATTTCGGCAAAAATATTGACTACGACCCTGACACAATGGGTGATTTACCACAGAACTTTAAGAAATTATCATATCAGGTAGATGCAGTGAATGAAGGATTTAATATGCTGCAAAAACATAATGGTTTTGTTTTGGCTGACGTGGTTGGTTTGGGAAAGACAGTGGTTGCAGCAATGGTTGCAAAGAAATTTTTACTTCAGAATGGCAGGGACTACACAAAGATTCTTGTAGTCTATCCCCCAGCAATTGAAAAGAACTGGAAAAACACATTTAAAGACTTCAGTATTGACAAATACACCAAATTTATTACCAACGGAAGCTTAAACAAGATTCTGGAAGGACACCAAGACTACTGGACAAAAGAAGAATATGACCTGATTATCGTTGATGAGGCACACAAATTCAGGAATTACAAGACTGATGCTTTCCAACATTTACAGCTTATTTGTAAAAGTCCCAGAATCAGCAAAGGGGGTATTGATGGATTGCAAAAAAAAGTGATTTTAGTTTCCGCTACCCCTTTAAATAACAGACCTGACGATATTTTTTATCAGATTCAGATGTTTCAGGATGCCCGGCAATCTACACTTCCAATAACCAATCTTACATCGTTTTTTGCACCATTAATGGAACAGTACAAAACACTGAAAAGATTCGATGAATTGGATGTAAACAAACTAAGAGATATTTATGGAAAGATTCGGAAAAATGTGATTGAACCGATTACAATACGCAGAACTCGAAAAGACCTTGAAAACATACCGGATTATAAAACAGATATTGAAGAGCAAGGTATAAAATTCCCGAAGGTAGACCCCCCGAAAAAGGTTGAATATGTAATGGATATCAAACTTAATGAATTGTTTTACAAGACTGTTTTTTATCTTACTGATGCAGATAAATTAAAATACAACCGATATCAGGCAATATTCGGTCTGAAACAAGAAGTACAGGATAAATATTATGAGAATGCGGAAACTGTGTCAAAATCTTTAGCATTCATCATGAAAACGCAGTTAATTAAGCGTCTTGAAAGCAGTTTTTTTGCATTTAAAACGTCACTCACTGCCTTTAACAAAGCGACTGATAGAATGATTCAGATGTTTGAGAAGGACAAAGTATATATTGCCCCGGATACCGATGTAAACAAATTGCTGGATAAGGGATGGACGGAAGAGGATATTGAAAAGGAAATCGAACGATTGGCTGAAGAAAATCCAAAAAACCGAATCTTTAAGGCAGATGACTTCAAACCAGATTTTCTTGAAGGTTTAAGAAAAGATGCCGGACTATTGCAGGAGCTTTTAAAAGAATGGACAGCTATTGATTATGACCCTAAACTGGATGTTTTTATCAAAAACCTTGAAAAGCAGTTTCTGAATAAGAAAACTAATCAGGAAGGTAAACTGGTAATTTTCTCCGAATCAAAGGACACCGTTGATTATCTGGGTAAAGCATTGAAACAGAAAGGCAGAAATGATATTCTGTTAATTTCTGCTAAAAACAGAAGGGAAAAATATGAGAGCATTGTGGAAAATTTCGATGCTAATTTTCCGAATGAAGATGAAATAAAGAAAGGTAGAACCCAAAAGAATGATATTAATATAATTTTAACGACTGAAGTTCTTGCTGAGGGTGTAAACCTTCACAGGTCGAATGTAATAGTTCATTATGATACCCCTTGGAATTCGACTAAACTTATGCAGAGAATTGGTAGGGTGAATCGTATTGGAACAAAAGCTTCAGCTATTTATAATTATGTTTTCTATCCGTCTGCTCAGGGAGACGCACAGATAAAGCTGAACAAGACAGCATTTATGAAGATACAGGCATTTCATACCGCATTTGGTGAAGATAATCAGGTATTTTCCACTGATGAAATTCTTGATGAAGTAAAATTGTTTAGTGGTAATTATAAAGAAGAAGAAGACGAAAGGTTAAAGTATCTGTTTTTCTTGAGAAATTTCCGGAAGGAAAACCGGTCCTGGTTTCAGGCAATTAAGAAATTACCCTTGAAATCAAGAGTCGGCAGAAGCAGTGTTATCCTGAAAAACCCTGAAATTAGAAACAATACACTGGCTTTTCTTAAAACTGATAAGAAATTCGAATTTTACCGTATTACTGGTGAAAACATTCCGCAGGAAATTACACCCATAGAGTCCTTCAGGTTTTTTGAAGCAGACCAGAAAGAATCATCTGCAACACTTTTAGAGAATCATCATCAGCATGTACAATTGGCAATCGAGCATTTTGAACGTCAGGAAGAAGAATTCATTATTGCACAAGCAGACCCGGAAGCACTGGGTGGTGTAGCTCAACGGGCGAAGAAATTTTTGTCAGAACTAATTAAATACCCGGATTTAAATGATAAGCAGAAAGAATATATCCGGAAAATTGTTATTCTTATTGATATCGGTAAGTATACTAACCTGCCCACCGAAGTTGACAGACTCCAAAAGCGAAAACTAAACTTGAAACAAAATATTACAGAATTAGATAAAATTGCACTTGACTACAATGTAGATTTGTCTGAAGGTCAAAAAAGCAAAAAAACAAAAATCGACAAACCTTTATTGATTATTTCTGAATCATTCTCATAAGCTATGACACAAGCACAAATCCAGCACATATTTCAACAGAGATACAATCATAACACTTGGAAGCAGTTTCTTGGACAGGCATTCTTAAATGCCCGGTTATTGTCAAAGCCTGAAGAACTATCCGGCATTAATAAAGATGTTGCACTTGGGGCATTTAAACTCGGTTACATTTTACTGGATGAAGAAGGAATAGAACGGCAGATTGCGATTTATGAGGTTGTTTTAGCTGAAGGCATTGTTTTGGAACGAAATCGGGTTGGATTAAGAAATTTGCTGCGAAAGTACTGGAAAAATATTGACGCTGCATTTATAGCTTACTATAATCCGGGGAATACGAACTGGCGATTTACATATGTTTCTGAACTTACAGGATTTGATGCAGAAGGGGAATTAATACACATTAAAACAGAACCCAAACGATATACATATATTTTAGGAGAGGGTGAAACATGTAGAACGGCAGCAGATAGATTTGCATTGTTAATTAGCAAAGGGAAAAATGTTAGCCTTGATGACATTAAAGATGCCTTCTCTGTTGAAAAGCTTTCAAAAGCATTTTTTGATGAATATAAAAGCCAATATGAGGATTTTGTTGAATTTCTAATTGGAAGACGTATCATAAAAGTTGATGGAGCATGGAAGGGAGTACAAACACATCAACCAAGTCCGCAATTATCTTTTATCTTTCATGGGGATGTAAAAGCAGCAAGGGACTTCTGTAAAAAAATGCTTGGACGAATCGTATTTCTATACTTTTTACAGAAAAAGGGATGGTTGGGTGTATCAATTACAGGCAATTGGGGTGAAGGCAATAAGAATTTTATGCCGGAATTATTTGAAAAATTTCGGCATAAGGAAATCTTCTATTCGGAACTCTTGACAAAATTATTTTTTGAAGCACTTAACACAGTCAGAGAAGACAGTATTATTGAGCTGATAAGTGGAGAACCTTGTAAGATACCGTATTTGAATGGTGGTTTATTTGAAGAAGAAAACCCAGAGTATCGTAAATTAATATTCCCGGCACAATTATTTCAGAAACTGTTCACGTTTTTTAATCAATACAATTTTACTATTTACGAAGATGACCCGAATGACCATACCATAGCAGTTGACCCGGAAATGTTGGGGCATATTTTTGAGAACCTGCTTGAAGACAACAAGGATAAAGGTGCTTATTATACACCAAAGGAAATTGTTCATTATATGTGTCAGGAAAGTCTGATTGAATATTTGACTATATGGTTTGAAAGTAGAGGATACCAAATATCAGGGCATATTGGATTCGATAAGCCTAATCAGTTACAACTGTATCCAGTAAATGAGGGACGAAAAGGACAAATGTTCTTAGGGTATAGTAACAAAACAAAAAGTAATACAATTTCACGCACTCTTATCGAAAAACTTCTCAAGAAAAGTCTTGATAATGAGGATAAACTTGAAGTTCAAAAACACTATGATGAATTCCAAGACGCATTGGATAATGTAAAAATTTGTGACCCTGCTATAGGTTCTGGAGCATTTCCTATGGGTTTGTTACATGAGATTTTTAATGCAAAACATACTCTATTTTCTTTCAAACATGGTTCAACAGATGGTTTTAATGCGGCTTCTGTTAAGTTGGATATAATTCAGAATAGCATATATGGTGTTGATATCGAAAAAGGAGCGGTTGATATTGCACGATTGCGATTCTGGCTGTCCTTGATTGTGGATGAGCCTGTGCCAAGAGCACTACCAAACCTTGATTATAAAATAATGCAAGGAAATAGCCTACTTGAGTCGTTTGAGGACATTGACCTTTGCGTGAAAGTTACTGAAGAAACTAAACTCTTTAGGGATGACAACAAATTCAGCCTTGATGATATTAAACAATTAAAACAGTTAGTTAAAAAATATTTTAATGCTGAAAGTAAGGAGCAAAAAAACGGTTTGCAAAATAAAATTGAAGGAATTGTCAGTAAATTTATATATGAACGAATTAATGAGAAAATAAAGCATAATAATGAACAACTGGAAGATATACAAAGAAAACTGGTATTGACAAATCTTCAACATCCGAAAACTTCTTCAGAAGTAAGTAAGAAAGAAGAAGCAATCCTGAAAAATAATGCAATTTTAAAACGATTATTAAAGGAAGCTGAAATACTAAGTAAGAAAAAAGACGAATTAAAATTAATTCAGAAAACAAAAAACAATCCATTCTTTTTATGGCATCTTTGGTTTTCTGATATTTTTGATGCTGGTGGGTTTGATATTGTTATTGGAAATCCACCATATATAGGACAGAAGGGGAATAATGAAATTTTTATTCCAGTAAAGAATTCAGCCCTTGGTTCTTTTCACCAACGCAGGATGGATTATTTCTATTTTTTCTTTCATCAAGCAATAAATCTTGCAAGGTCAAAAGGGGTAATAAATTTCATTACAACTAATTATTATATCACTGCCACTTATGCTGATAAATTAAGGCAAGATTTTAAAGATAGAACATCTTTCAGGCAATTTGTAAACTTTAACGAATTGAAAATATTTGGTTCAGCTATGGGTCAGCATAACCTTATATCACTAATAATAAAAGGAACTAATGCCTATAACATTAAGGTTATTGATACCCAGAAAAAAGGTTTTGCTGATTCAAGCATTTTAAATCAAATCTTAAATTATTCTGACAGTGACACTTCATATTTTGAACTACCCGACCAGAATATTTATGAAGGGAGACTGAATTACATACGCTTAAAAAATGAAAGTTCAAAAAGTGCTGGAATTGACAAAATATTAAATGCAGTAAGGGAAGCAGGGAGACCTCTCTCGGAAATATGTTATCTAACTACTGGAGTCCAATCAGGAGCAGAAAAATTAACTCCGGCGCATATAAAAAAATATCATATTAATGGGATGACTGGAGAAGGCATTTTTATTTTAAATCAGAGAGAAATTGAACTTTTGAATCTAAGTGAGAAGGAATTAAGTTATTTAAAGCCATACTTTAAAAATTCTGATATCCAAAAATGGGTCACAAATGAACAATCAACTGAAAAATTAATTTATTATACAAGCAAAACTTTAACTGAAATTGGTTCAAATCTTTTCTCCCATTTTGAAAAATATAAAACTATTCTTATTAATCGTAACACTCGAAGTGGAACTCCTACCATCACGAACGGCATTTACGACAAGTTTGTTAAAGGTCATGATACGATTTCTTATGTGATGATAGCTTCCGCATTTAAGAGAGGGGCATACTATTGTGTATCTTATGCTCGTGATGAGAAATTTTTCATATCTCCAAAAATAGTTGCTCCACAAAGAAGTCCGTTAAATACTTTTGGTTATAATGAAACGACATGGTTTGGTGGTACAGATATACATTTCATAATTACGAAAGATAAAACAGTAAAACTTAAATACATTCTTGCTTTAATCAACTCCAAACTATACTACAGTTGGCTTTATCATAAAGGTAAACGAAAAGGTGAAACTTTAGAATTGGTTTTAGCACCTTTATCTGAAATTCCAATAAAAGAAGTTGATATTAATTTACAAATGAGATTTGTTGAAATAGTTGATAAAATACTTGCTTCAAAATCCGTTGGTAAAGATACCACCCCATTAGAACAACTAATAGACAATCTGGTTTACAAACTTTACGAGCTAACTTATGATGAAGTAAAAGTAATCGAACCTGATTATAGAATGACCAAACAGGAGTATGAAAGCATAAAATTGTGAAAAAATATTCCGGTTTTGAAAAGCAAGGTATATATCCTGCTTTTTTCTTTTAGTCTGAGACAGTTACTAAAGCTCGTTAGTCTGAATATTAATGAATTAATCCTGTCACATTCATTATTTCGATTCAGATTGTTTCTTAGGTGCTATCGTTTCAATTTAATAAGCTAACAAGCGAGTACTACCTTACGAGGTAATACAAAATATTTCACTGTGATTTCCTGTTTGCCTATACTTTTCGATTTCGGAAACGTATTTATGGGAAACTGTAATACAAATGAAAAATCTGAAAGAAGACAAACTTCAACGAACCATCTGCATAAGGCTAACTGAAGAACAGTACAATTTACTTAGCGGTAATACCCGGAAAGAGAAAGTATATGTCTCAAAACAATTGCGTAATCTGATAAATGCAGTACTGGACATTGCCAAAGAAAAAAATAACACGAAAAAATAAATGATATGGGTTGGAAAGGTTTAATAACACTAATAGTCAACATTATGAACATCGGAGTATTATTCACATCGACAGGCTGAATCTTACGTTCCGGCATACCGGATTCTCTGCATTTAAGAATATTCGTAACCCTGATACCATTCCGGAACGGCAAAAGTTTGGAAGTATTGAACTGATATTGGATAACCGTTGCGGGTCAAATGCATACTACCACACATTTGGGGTGTACTACAATGGCAACAAAGTTGGGAAACTTCACACCGGGTCAAAAATGGGTAAGCCGGATATCGAATTCGATTATGATAAGCAGGTTCATTATAGTGTTGCCCGTGACTGGTGGTTTGATATTTATAAAACTATAAAAGCTGAATTAGGTCTGGAGTACAACAACATCAACTATGTCGAGATTTGTGTTGATTCCACAATGAATTTTCCGGATATGTACGGTTATATGAATGCCAATTCAGTAACAAACAAATACAGGTTCAATGATTTTTACAAACCGTTAAGGAATTCAACAGCAGAGGTTTTAAATGGTGGAAATGGGTTCAGAATTCCCGGAAGCAACAACAGCATTCATATTTATAACAAATCAAACCATTCTGAAGATTTCATAAATGATTTCTATAAAGCGAATGACCTTGGTGACAAAACAGTATACAGGTTAGAGTGCCGATTGAATTGGAACTATCTGAAATCGCTGATTAGCAGAAAAAAAGTTCTGATAACACCAGAAATTCTTCTGAATGAAAACATGTTATCAACGCTTTTTATAATTTCGGTAAAAAACAAACTGACATTCAAAGATTTACGCACTAAGTACCGTGATAAAAGTGGAAATGCAAAGTATAAGGAAGTTTCAATACTGGATAATATTTGCCTAAGCAAATCAGAATTACTGAAGTTTAATCCCGGCAAACAAAATTCTCATTACAAAAACGAGACTACAGATGAGGAAATAATCCGAAGAACTTACTACAGTTTTCTTGAAACCGGGAATGAAAAATACTTCAACAACATCAGGTATAGTGCTGAAGCTGCAAAGATGGATGATTCAACCGTCATTGCTTTACTGCACAAATTCAATCAAAAGTACCGGGGTGACAGAACCACTGAAGTTTTAAACCAGATGGAATTTGCTATTAAGAATTACCAAGTGGAGAAGAAAAAAGGTCTGATTAACAGAATAATTGGTGAGATTGGGAAAATATGGCAAAAGAAACGGCAGGTAAATGTTAGTTCTTGAAGTGTGTACTATAATTGTACTTTCTGGTACTATAATTCGATTTATACCAACCTTAATTGGGGATAAACAATAAAAATTAGAAAAAATTGGGAAAAATATGAAATTCGCTAATGTGTTGACCGGACTTATAATAAAAGACATGTTTGTCTTTTATTCAACGGTAAACAACAGAATTTTACACCTTATGTCCCACCTACATTCAGATTTCCCAGCCGATATTTAAATTATCTGGAAAATTCAATCAATTGGTTCTTTGCCACAAAAAAATTGTTCGGGGGTAAGCTCTAACGACCTAAGCAATTGAAGAAATGAACTCATCTTATAGTCTTCACCTTTTGTAATTCGCCAGAGGGTCATGACATTTATACTGTGTTCCTCTGCAAAGTTTCGGTAATTAGGGTTGAGTAATTTCCTGTGCTTATCGACCTTGTTACCTATATCTCTAAGTTGTCCGGCAATATCTACCGAAAATTCGGGAATGGTTCTTTTTGCCATTTCTGTGTTTTTCTACAAATATATAAAAAAAGCATAAGATATTATGCATGCATAAAGAATTATGCATATATTTGTAATATGAAAAAAGACTTCAAAATCTATCAAAAGAATATTTGTATTGATTCAAACACAATGAACAATCAGATGATTTTAATATTTACCGAGAATGGAACGATTATTGGTTTATATGCAGTTCCATACCCTTCATGGCTAAAATTCTATGATGACCGATTTGTATTTTATCCAGTTAACTATAATTAATTACATATGAAACGATTTGCTATTTATTGCCGGGTTAGCACAAGCGACCAGACAACTTTAAACCAGCGATTAAAACTTATCGAATATGCTGAGAGAATGGGATGGGAATATGAAGTATTTGAAGAAGTCATGAGTACAACCAAGACACGAAAAGTTAAAGCTGATGTTCTAAAGAGATTACGAAATTTTGAATTTTCCGGGATTTTGGTGTATCGGTTGGACAGGTATGCCCGGTCATCAACTGAATTGCTATTGGAAATACAGGAACTTGTAAAAAAAGGTATAGAATTTCATAGCTACTCTGAAAAACTGGATTTCGGTTCAGCCAGTGGTCGGCTACAACTGGCAATATTAGCGGCATTTTGTGAATTTGAAAGGAGTCTATTGCGTGAGAGAGTAATTTTGGGTCAGGAAAGGGTAAGGAGTCAGGGCAAACGGATTGGGAGACCATCAGGAAGCAAAGATAAAACCAGAAGAAAAACAGATGGATATTATGAAAGGGAAAAAAGGAAGCGATTTTTAAAGGAATACCAAAAAATACTCCCACCAAATAACTATCAATTTGTAAATAGCTGATATTTAACGATATAAATGGTTGACCCCCCTGTCTGTTTTATATATCAAAAAAGTAACTACTTATTTGATGTTAAGTAATGGCAATAGTAACCTGCAATTGCTAATTTTATACTGTATTGAAATGCCGGAAAATTAAATTACCTTTGTTTCCCCATTTCAGAACCATTGAAAATGGAAGATAATGAAGGGAATAGCTTCTCTTAATACAGGAATTTTATCAGTCAAATATCAAAAATGATTTGAAATTCTATTTATGAATATTGTATATTTACAGGTTAACAATGGGTGTAATAATCATTTTACAAGATGAATATAGATTTAAAAATTAAAAACATTGTTTTAGTTGGGGTCTTCAACCCTAATTTATTTGATAAGTACTTTTTCATTAAAAATGAAATCATTAAAGAGGACGAAATATTAGCAGGTTCAATTTTTGGCGTAATAGGTGGGATGCAGCTAATTTGTAGCCGATTTCATATTGTTATTAGTATCAATCAAATAATAATTTCATCAGTATTACCGGAAAATGATGATGATGATATTAGCAATATCATTTTATCAATAATTAAGACCGGGGAAATTGTAAATGTTACTGCTCTGGGTATGAACTTTCATTGGTTTCTGGAAGATGGAACAAAATCATTAGAGGAAACATCCAAGGAGCATTTTTATAATGACAAGATTGAAATCTTTTCCAAATTCTTTAAATCAGATGATGCTATGTTCGGTGCTTATGCAAGTGCAGATTTTAAAGATTCCCGTCTGAAACTTGATATAAAACCAAATAGATTACATGACAATAACAAAAAAGTAATCCAGAATGCCATAGCTTTTGCCTTCAATTTTCATTTTGACATAAAAAATAGCAGTGATAATACTGAATTAACGAAATTACTCACTGATTATAGTGCCTACAGGGAAGAAAGTAACAGAATAATTTCATTGTATAAATAATGGAAACTCCTGAAACAAATTTATTAGCAATCCCGTCAGTTGAGGAAACGGATGGGAAAAGACCTTTTTTCCAAATTGTGTTTGGAAATCAGGAAGTTACTAATATCATTGACGTTAACCAGAGTATTATAGAAAAAAGTTTCCGGGCAATAGAATACTCAAGAAAGAGCGAAGTTTATTTAATTGAAGCAACAAGAAATTTTATCCGGAAATTAAACTTTGCCGAGTTAAATGAAGCGTTGGAAGATAATGAGATAACTGAAGATGAATATAATTCTGCATTAGACCATAATAGCGAAAAATTTGTTGTCACATTAAGAGATATAGGGTGTCCATCCGATGTATTAATTATAGCTGACTTAGTAAAAAAAATTGGATATGATTTAAGGGAATTTTCCACGAGTGAGGTTTCTGAAATGTTTTCAGTTAAAGAAAACCAGTTGATTGCACATGTTGATTCCCTTCGAAACCAACTAAAATAGGATGGCAAAATTCATAAATGTTGGCGATTCTATCGAGGCTAAAAGGTCTGATATCTTGGTACGTAAAGTATCGTCACCCACACTTATAAACATTGAAGGTGTTGGAAGATTTTTCAAGTACAAAAGTAAAATAAGGGCGATTGTCAAGGTTACGGAAGAACTCATGCCTAAAGTGCATAGAATTTGTTGTTATTCAAATCTTAATTTAGACGATGAATTAGAAGCCGGAACAATAGAAATTCTTACTGAAAATAGAATTTCCTTGCAGCTTGTATCAAATTTTTCAAATGTGCATGGAATTCAAGCAAACAATGTTAATGCATTCACTTATGCTAAAATCGTAATTCCTTGGCGTTTTGTCCTTGAGAAAGGATTAAATCCGCATCAGGCAAATTAGGGAGTTATTGATTAACAGCCGTTTCAAGAGCATTATTTAGAAATCGAATTCAAGTAAATCATTCTCCATATCTACTGTATACCACAATCTTCTGGATATGATTTCGTCATATTCGTTTTCATCAGATAATTTCCACAAACTATATGCATCCGGATTATTGATATGGCAAACTGTTACGGTTTCTGCTTTATTTACCAAGTATAGCTGAAAATATAAGTATTCCTTTTCTAAATGCACATCCAATAGCTTTGCTTTATCTACCAAAGAACCTTCCCGGTAACAGTAAATTGAATTGACCTTAATTGTCCCGTTTTGTGTGCAAAGACACCTTACATTGAAGTAGTATTGGTTTGGTGATACCAAACACCAAAGCCGGGAAAAGAATGCTTTAAATCGCTTTCTTTGCGACAATATATAGAATTGTATTTCATAAGAGACCTTCATATTCTAAAGTGATGATTCATTATTAGTTTCCCCGGTTTCTGATTTTACCAAATCAACAATATCTTCCCAATTGATAAACAAAAATTTCGGTCTGTGAAAAAGACTTCGCATTACCAACAATTCCTGTCCGGTCGATGTGTATTTTATTAAAAATGACACTACTCCATCGTTTTCTGAATAATCTATATCAAGTAGCTCCACACAAGCAAATCCTTCAGGACTAACGCATAAGTACTTCTGTTCCAATGTACAATTCTTTTTGCGTGATAGAATAATTTGCCAATGAGAGTATAAGCCATTTGAATTCAAACCATCAAATACATCCTCTATGGATGGGAATTTATCGTTGCAGAAAGATTCATAGGGGTGTTCGTCTTCAATCGCTCTGGTCTTTGTAAATCCACTTAAAATGTTTCTATCTTCTGCTTTCATAGTGCTTTCTTTTAATATAAATACGACAGATTGTAAAAACAGACATCATATGGGGTGGGTATCCAATGCCACCCTACTTCCCCCCGGTGGGGGTATGGGATGATACCGGGGTGCTGCAAGAAGAAGATTAAGAAGAAAATCCGGAAATTAAAAATTGGTCTTGAAAAATGGCTGAGTGAAATTTTTTATAAAAAATTTTAAAATCTTATATTCTGATTGGGAAATTGGGTATTTCGATATGCAGAATCATCTGGGGTTTTAAAAATGTACCTTTTTATGGCAATAAAATACCCCATTAATCACCCCTAAAAACACTTTAAAAGGTACATAAATCAAAAAATGAATTGGGTAAATGTTTGTAATAAAATTTAAATCAGACGTTTACAAGGGATTGCATTTAACGGCTAACAACCCGTTGAGCTGCAAAAGTAATAAAATATCCTGTTCTTCAAACCAGACATTTTATTACTCAAGCAAATCAATTATGATCAGAGTTCGCGAATTTTTATGTTCCTGAACCATACTGGATAACCATGATCCTGAAGGCCGATATATCCCTCTTTTGAGATACCTTCTGTCCAGCCGGGGAAGGTTTTGAATTTACTTTTCGCAACTGCTGCATCCCACTCAGGCGTCCAGAGAGTGTATTCAACAACCTTTACACCATTCTGTGTATGTGTTACTTTGCCGTTATCACATTTAATTACTATAGTGTTCCATTCTCCGGCAGGGTTTACCGTTTTTGGATCGGCAGCAATCATATCATAGAGAGAACCTGCAAGATGACTGGCAATTTTATTATCGGTGGCATCTACGTTATCAAGGACCTGGATCTCGGGAGCAGCATAATAAACAGGTTTTCCCGGAACCTCTCTTACATTGAAGAAAATTCCTGAGTTAGCTGCCTTACTTGCTTTCCAGTCGATTGAAAGCTCGAAATTTTTAAATTTCTTTACTCCATAAACTATATCACCATCAGCTCCGGATCCCGGATTTTTACCTTCTCCTGTAAATACTTTCATCGCATCTTCTTCAATGATCCAGTTCTTAGGCATGGCTGTTCCGTTACATTGGCGCCAGCCGGTAAAGTCTTTACCGTTGAATAAAAGGACCCAGCCGTCTTTCTTCTCATTACCTGTTAGTTTATTCTGTCCGAATGAAGGAAGGGTAATCAGCATTGCTGATAATAATGTCAGAATAATGTTTCTTTTCATAATATATTTTTATTGGTTTGTTTTCCGATGCAAATTAGTAAAAATTTTCTTTTGTGGCATATAAAACATTAACCGCAGAGTAGCGCAGAGAAAAAAGCAGAGAACCGCGGAGGGTATTTTCAGAACAACTCTGTGGTCCTCTGAGAAATCTCTGTGTCACTCTGTGACTTCTCCGGATTTTCTCTGTGTAATAGAAAAAAACTAAGAACTGACACAGAGTCACACAGAGGAGGCACAGAGCAACACAGAGGAATTATTCACAAGAAAATAGCAATAACTAACTGGCATAAATACAAAGAGATACAACAAACGACTAGAAAAATAGTCATTTTTGTGGCAAAATATTTGCGTGACTATAAAAATAGTCAGTAATCTGGCTCACAGGGTTCGCTATGGTATACCTGCTGTTTCTACGCAATGAGAGGTTCTTCGCCCTTAACCGGTTCTTTTTATTGGCTGGGATAATTGCCTCTATTTTCTTCCCTTTCATATCAATTCATTATACTGTTATACTGCCTGTTACCGAGAATTTCAGTACAGGCAATATTTCAGTTACACAATTTGAAAATACTGAAACTTCAACACTGATTACTTTGGGATCCATGATGATCATTCTCTATGTTTCAGGAGCCCTTTTTGTTGTGTATAAAGTTTTCAGGCAGAGCAGAACTGTAATAAACGTTATTAAAAAAGCAGATATTAAAGTTCTGCATTCAGTAAAACTTATCCGCACTCCTGAATACACCAATTCGTTTTCATTTTTCTCCTATGTGTTTGTCAATCCTTCAGTTACAGACATTGAAACTGTGGAGATTGTGAATCACGAAATGGCTCATATCAGGCAGAGGCACTGGTTTGATCTGGTGCTTGTTGAGTTGCTATGTATGTTACAGTGGTTTAATCCTGTTGCCTGGATCTATATCCGGTTCATCAAACAAAACCACGAGTATCTTGCCGATGAGGTGGCGCTGCAGCGCTCTTCCGATCCGGCCATATACCGCGCAACTCTCTTAAATCAGATTGTTGGCTATCCTGTCATCATTCTGGCAAATTCCTTCAATTCTTCAATTAACAAAAAACGATTTATCATGATGAAAAATAAAATAAGTTCACCCTACAGGAAGTTGAAGTTATTACTTATTCTTCCGGTAATTGCTGTTGTATTGTATTCATTTGCCAAACCGGAATATAAATACATCAGTAATAATGAAAGTAACGACATAGGATCCCTTTCTTCCCAGACAACAAAAGAAGTTAAAGGTACGATTGTTAATCCTTCAGGAAGACCACTGGCAGGAACGACTATAATGCTCAGAGGAACGAACATTGGTGTTACGGCAGATACAAAAGGTTATTTTAAACTGAATAATGTGCCCGATAATGGGTTGCTGGTGGTATCCTATGTCGGATTCAGAACCAGAGTTATAAAACCTGATTTCATCGAAGATATGAGTATCAAGATGGAAATTGATACAGTAAATCTTCATAGTATTGGAGTCCCTCCACCACCACCTCCCCCGCCGCCGCCACCACCGTTGTATGTGATAGATGGAAAGGTCAGTGATAAGCATTATAACAGTGTTAAAAAGGAGAATACAGAATCGATAAAAGTTCTGAAGGTTGATGCTGCTATTGCAAAATACGGAGATAAGGCAAAGTACGGAGCCATTGAAATTACAACTAAGAACAAGGCTGCTTTAAAAGCAGAAGAGCTCGACGAAAAGAATGCGGAATCAATTCCACCACCACCACCTCCTCCTCCAGCTCCGGGAGTAAGTATAAGAAATACTGATGGCTCTGATGCTAAACCACTTATTGTGATAGATGGCATCAAAAAAGGAAAAGATGGCTTAACCGATCTTAACCCTAACGAAATTAGCAATGTAAATGTTATTAAGGGGACCAGAGCTATAGTTTTATATGATGAAGAAGGAAAGGATGGTGTAATTGAGATAACTACAAAGGGAAACGATTTATCTCTAGTTGTAATTGATGGTGCAATAACAGAAAAAAGAATAAAGGATATTTCGGTTATACAGATGGAAAAGATGCAATGGGTGAGAGGACCGGATGCTATTGGTAAATATGGGGAAAAGGGGAAAAATGGTGTCTATGAGATCACAACCAGAGACCCAGGGACAAAGATTTTAAATGAGAATTCAGATGTTAAAGTAACGGGTTATAGTACACAGGAAAAAGAGTCCGCATCAAACAATGATGTGTTTATGGTTGTTGAAGAGATGCCGGCTTTCCCGGGAGGAGAAAAAGCACTTCAGTCATATATTTATAACAATATCAAGGTTTTGAAAGGATCGGAGAAGATCTCTGAAACGGTATTGGTTGTCTTTACAGTAGACAGCAAAGGGAAAGTTCGTGATGCAAAGGTTTTGAAAAAGAAATATCCTGTATGGGAAGCTGAGGCAATAAGGGTTGTAAGCAGTATGCCCGACTGGAAACCGGGTATGCAGCATGGAGTACCGGTTGATGTTATGGTTCAGCTGCCGATAGATTTCAGTTCAGTGAAGAAGTAATAAGATCC
>Ga0172368_10003408_pt1 | contig 19301 bp, 27 predicted proteins | sample Lak11m_FD_114540 | JGI IMG/M metagenome (GOLD analysis project Ga0172368, IMG submission 114540) | Freshwater microbial communities from Kabuno Bay, South-Kivu, Congo - kab_022012_11m | ecosystem: Environmental > Aquatic > Freshwater > Lake | place: Democratic Republic of the Congo: South-Kivu...
GATCCGCGTCAGCAACAGCTGACGGAGTAAATTGGAAACCGCGAGTCGACAAACCCATGCAAGGTTTGGCGACCGGCACCGCCCAACGGCGGGGCCGCCTTTAGGTCGCGGAGGATGTCATTTGATTTCTTTTTCAGCGGCTAGCCTGCCACAAGTCCGAACGTCTGCGCCAAGAGATATGCGTTGAACGCCAGGATAACGAGGGCGAATATCGACGCCACGACCGTCGTAAGCCGCGAGCTTGCCAAATCGCCCATGAGTTTTTTGTCCGCTGAATAGAAGATCAGCGGCAACAGAGGCAGCGGAATCATGAGACTCAGCACGACTTGGCTGTACACCAGGATTTGAAGCGGCTCGATGTTCAGCGCCACGGCGACCAACAAGGGAATGATGTTGATTACGCGCGTGATGATGCGGCGCAAAGTCACGCTCAACTTGAAGTCCGTCAGGCTTTCCATGATGGATTGTCCCGCCAAGGTGCCCGTGATGGAGGACGAGATGCCGGCGGACAGCAAGGCAATAGCGAATACGAACGACGCCAGGCTTCCAAACAGCGGGGCGAGTGTGCGGTAGGCGTCATCGATCGTGGCAACGGCGATGCCGGACTGGTAGAACGCGGCGGCGGCCATGATGAGGATGGCGGCGTTGATGAATCCGGCGACCAGCAGCGAGCCGACGTTGTCCACGACGTGGAACTTCATCAGCGTCTTTCTATCCAGATGCCCGCTTTTCTTGGCCTTGTTGCGCAACAACCAGGAATGCACGAACAAGGCATGCGGCATGACCGTCGCGCCTATGATGCCGACGGCATATAGTATGGTGTGGCCATTGAGAAGCGGCGTGACGGAGTGCGTCGCGATGGCGCCAAGGTCGGGTTTCGTGATGAATAGTTCATAGACGTAGCCCAAACCGATGACTGAGACGAACAGGATGAACGCGTACTCTAGCGGCCGGACCGACTTGCGCGTCAGAGCCATCAAAAGCACGACGTCCAGCATCGCAATCAAGGCGGCGTGCATCAACGGGATGCCGAACAAAAGCGTGAGTGCCACGGCGATGCCGAGGAATTCAGCCAAATCGGTGGCCAAAATCGCCAATTCGGCCAACAGCCAATAGCCGAACACGAGGCGCCTGTTTTTCCATTTGAGACGGACGACTTCGGCCAGGGAGTAGCCGGCGATGCCCATCTTGCCGGAGAGGTACTGAAAGAGCATGGCCATGGCACTGGATAGCCAGACGATCCACAACAGGTCGTAGTTGAATTCGGCGCCGGCTGAAATCGACGTGCCCCAGTTGCCGGGATCCATGTAGGCTACGCTGACGATCAGGCCCGTGCCGAAGAAAGCCCAGAAGCGGGCGTCCTTCAACGCGGAGGCGTGCTCCTTGAAGGCCTGGATGGCGTTGGAAACGTTCATGGCGATAACCTTTTCGTTAAAAGTTGCCCCCTAGCCGCGCAGCGGCTTTCCGTGGGGGTCCGTCTTGGGATGGCCCAGCAACTTCTCGATCGAGCGGATGCTGGCGTCGGAAAAATCATGCTCCAGCCGGCAGGCCTCTTCATGCACCTGCTCCTTGGGCACGTGCAGGACTTCCGTGAGGAACAGCTCGATCAGGCGGTGGCGGTACGTCAGGCGGCGGGCCATGTCCTGGCCTTTTTCCGTCAAGTCGATTTCGGCGTACGGCCGGTAATGGAGCAGTCCCTTGGCGGCCAGTTTCTGAACCATTGCCGACACCGTATTCTTGGACACGCTGAGGCGGCGGGCCAGTTCGGTCGGCTTGGCCTCGCCACGCGTCCGCTGGAGGTAGTATACGCCGCGGACGTAATCCTCGAAACTCAAAGTATGCATGGCTGCGCCTATGGTCTTGTCGTGGATGGATTGCCTCGATTGGATTGCTTTGACTGAAGAAGTTCTATTCGTAGAACTTTTTATAGGTTGTGGTGGATTGCATGGGTTGCTCTCCGAATCAGCTGAAGAACCGGGCCAAGGCGTTGCCGGCCAGGTAGGCCAAGCCGGAGCTTGCCGCCGCGATTGCGACCATCTCCAGACCGCTTTTGAGCCAGAAGCGGTGCGTGAACGCCGTCTTGGCCACGCCGACGGCAAAGACGGCCGCGAACGTCAGGGCAACGGCGACCGGCAAGGCCTGGTTCACGGGCATCAGGGCAAATGGGGCGATGGGAAAGAGCGAAGCCACGGCAAACGCGCCGCCCGTGAGAATGGCGCTGCGGACCGGGTTGCCCAAATCGTCCGGCCGGATGCCGACTTCCTCTTCCAACATCACGCGCAGCCAGCGGTCCTTGTCCGCCGTCAACTTCTTGACCACGGCTTGCAGCTGCCTGCCGCGGAATCCCTTCTTGTAGTAGATGCGCCGCACTTCCTCGCGCTCGATTTCCGGCATCTCTTCCAATTCGCGTTTCTCGCGTTCGATCTGCGCCTTGTGCACTTCGACCTGGCTCTTGACCGAGACGTAGTTGCCCAGCGCCATCGAGAGGGTGGCCGCCAAGGCTCCGGTGACGCCGGCCAGTACGACGAACCGCCCGTCGGACGTGCCGCCCGCAACGCCGCTGACCAATCCGAGGATGGAGACGAAGCCGTCGTTGGCCCCCAAAACGACGTCCCGCAATGCCTTGCCGCCGAACGGGTCGTGGTCTTCCGGATGATCGACCATGTCAAAAAGAAGGAAAAGCGGCTAAAAAACACTTGCCAAGACGAAACATTGTTTTGGCCGCTGGCTCGTGACCCCTATTTCTTTTTCTTCTTGCCGCCGAAGTTGCCGAATCATTCTTTCTCTCCTTCGAGAAATAACGCTTCACCAAAGAAAGAGAGGCAAAATGCTTGCGAATCTTATTTCTTTTTCTTCCCGCCGAAATTGCCTTTCGGCTTGGGAACTTTCAGTTCGGGATAGAGCGAGGCGACGTGGTCGTTCGTCAGGAACGGGGGGAAGCCGACGCGCAGCATGGCTTGGCTGTAAGCGTATTCCTGCATCTTGGCATCTTGCGAGAGGCCTTTGACTGCGTTGAGCGCGGCGGCTAGTTTGCCGAAGGATTTGCGCTCCGGAAAGTTGGTCAAAGCGGTTTCGAGCGTCGCGTTGAACTCCTCAAAACCCGGCGTGAATTCCATGGCTTTGCGGGACACGACGGAGCGCATGCTGCACAATGCGGAAAAGACTTCCTTGCGTTCCGCCACTTCGAGGTTGACTTTCTTGACGGCCACCCATCCATCCATGTCGGCGGCCAGGCGGACTTCCGACTTTGCAAACGGCATTTTGGCTGGCATGGTGGACGGGAAAACGGAACGGAAGGCGTAGTACAGGTAGGCGCATACGGCCAGCTCGTCCGGGTCGCCAATCTTCTTCAATACGGCTTCATCGGTGGGCATGACATACGTCACGGCGCCGTGCAACTTGGCCGCCAACTCGCCGTATTTGAGCTTGGAAGCATGCTCGATGAATGCCGAGGCGTCGCCGACAGCAAAGGAAGGTGCGGCCGACTTGATCCTGTCCAGCTGGAGCGGGGCGAAGTCAAGGTGGCGTTGGTCGAGGATGGCATGCGCTTCCGAAAGCAGGCTGGCGGCCCCGTCGTGGCTCTCTTCGCGCCGCTCGTAGGTGTAATCGTCAAAACCGCAGGCAAACCAGACGAAGCCCATGTTTGAATCACATCACTGTATTTTCTATTCTTTTCTGAATCGGAGAATATATGCCCCTTGGAAAACAAGGCTGCGGTCTCGAGGGACGTGTCGGTTGAGGTGCTCTTGGAAGACGTCGGCTTCTTTTTGTGATGCGTCCTGTTTTAGTGGCTCGATAATTTTTTCAATCCTAAGCCCCGCGAGTTCGGCCTTTCTCAGCGTATCATTCCATTGGTGAACGCCGGACATTGTCGGAACGTACAACTCCACATTTTGTGCAATGCCTCCGGATTTAAGCAGCCGTTTGACTTCCGGGAGCACTTCCGATTCGCTTGGATTCACCGGATCATGGTTTGCAAAGCTATTTTCCAAATGAATCGAATCGGCGCAGTTGTCGGGCAATGGCGTTTTTTGCATTCTGGCTTTTACGAATACGACCGTGCTGTTGTCTTCGAATCGTATACTGTCATTTCCATCCATTTTCCCCTGTTCACTATCCTTTTTCGAAAGCTCGGCATCCATCAACTTGGGATGTTTAATATCGATGCAGATGTGCAGCTCGTTTTTTCCAAGCACTCTTCCGGTTTTGCTTCCAGGGAATGCGTTGCCCGATCCCATATGTATGATTACTTGGCCGCCGGCTTTTTGATGCGAGCGAATCAATTCTTCCAATGCACTTGCGTTGGGCATGGGGGTAGTATCCGGTCGGAAGCTATTAAGGTTATGACCCGCCTGCAAGCGTTGACGCGCTCATTTCCGGCTGCCGCTGGTCCTCCGAAAATAAAAAGAAAGAGGGGCCTTCGTGACCGTTTCCGTCCACCGTTCCTCGAAAATGCGTCGATTATTGATTCGCGCGCATCTTCAGGAGGGGGCCGGAGGACCGTGAAACTGGGGACGACACAAGTCCATGAGGGCCTTGTGAGCCCCACAAACCCCGTCAGGGTTTGTGAGGAACCTGGGTTCCCGCGGTTCCGGTTTACTTGTTCTTTGCCGATTCGACGAACTTCTTGGCCGTCGTGCCGACTTCCGTCGAGGGCGTGTAAGCGCCTCCGGCGAAGACGGCTTCGCAGGCGTTGCATTCCCATATGCCGGCTTCCTTGCGGCGGACGTTGGTCTTGCCGCAGTAAGGGCAGGGGTGCTTGGCCTTCGTCTGCTTGACGACGGCGGCGAGGCGTTTTCGAATCCGGACTCCGTATCCGTGCATGTTGGTTTCACCTGAGTTTGATCCTAAATCTTGGCCAGCAGGTCGCGGCGCTTCTCATGCGCCCAATCGATCATCTGCAGGTATTCATCTTTGCTGAATCCGGCGCTTCCGCTCTTCTGACTCGAGCAGACCTTGCCGTCGTTCGCCGTGCCCAATGAGAGGCGGCCGGAGCTTGCGATTTCCTCGGCATCCGTGGCGTCAACCATGATGGTCTTGCCGATTTTTTCGAACGACGTCGAGACCACGATGTCCTTCAATGGCAGGGAGCCTGAGGACGTGCCGCGGACGATCTTGCCTTCTTCGAATTTGGGCACTTTGGCGTCCTTGAGCGCCGCCATGGCCGCCAGTGCGGCGGTGTCGATGAGGTTGCCGTCGTGGTCCAGGATGTACAAGTCGATGAAGATGCCTTGCACTTTTCCTTCGGTCACCAACATGTTGTCCACGTTGACGACTTTGGCCGAGCGGATGCCGCGGTCCACGACGCGGGCAAGTTCGATGCTCTTCTCATCCGGCGGGCCCGCGCGGAATTCGGGGTGCGCGACGGGCGAGAATTCGGCGTTGACCATCACCACGCCTTCCGTCGGACGGTCGGCAAACGGCGTCATGACGTCGAACTTGATGCCGCAGAGTACCTTGCTGCGGCCGATTTCGGCCAGGGCCGAGCCCTCGGCATTCGGCGCGAAGCCCTTGGTCACCTTGATGGCGCGGTAATCCAAGAGGCCGCGGCCGTCTTCGCGCTGGCCTTTGTCGGCCAGTTCGCGGATGAATCCTTGCTTGATTTGTTCCAGAATCATTGCGTTTCACCTTGAGCGGCCTGTGCGGCCATGCGTTCGTAGCTGGTCCGCAGGGCTTCGATCTGCTTGTCGCGCACCTTTTGCGCGCCTTGGAAGATCATGTCGAATGCCTTGGAAATGTCTTCGCGGGAAAGCAGGCCGTCCATCTGCGACAGCAAAATCTCGCCGGTGCGCGGAAGGATGACCATCGGCATGTCGCTGTCACCGAGGTTGTCTTCGTACTTGTCCAGATCCAGGACCATGTGCTCACCAATCAGGCCGGCGGACAGGCCCACGGGCAAGTCGCGCAGCGGAATGCCGGCGTCGGCCAGCGCCACGGCGCCGGCGGTGATGCCGGCCACGCGCGTGCCGCCGTCGGACTGCAGGACTTCCATGTGCACGTCGATCATGGTCTTGGGGAATTGGTCGACCAGCACGGCGTTTTCGAACACGTGTTTGGCCACCTTGCTGATTTCGATTGAACGGCGGTTGGGGCCCGAGCGGCCGTGTTCTTCCTGGCCGGAAAACGGCGCCATGATGTAGCGCGCGTTGATGATGGCTTTCGTCGGGTCGGCCAGGTGCTTGGGCAGCACTTCGTGCGGACCGTACACTGCGGCCAGGACCTTGTTGCGGCCCCATTCGACCAGGGCCGAGCCTTGGGCGCGCTCCAGCACGCCTGCGGTGATTTTCAAGGGGCGCAGGTCCATCGGGCCGCGGCCGTCGAGGCGTTTTCCGTTCTTGAATAAGTCGGCTTTTTCAACCATTTTGTTCACCTGCCCGCGGAGCGTTGCGGGTTTCCTGTTCGAGCATTTGAGTGATGCGTTCGGTCAGTCCGGACGTATGGGACTCGCGGCAGATTTTCTCGATGGCCTTCATGGCCAATTCGGCGTTGCCGCCTTCGACGTGCACGACGCCGTTCTTGCCCACCGTGATGCGGGAGCCGGTGAACTTGGCCAGCGTGTCCAGCATCGAGCCGTTGCGGCCGATGATGCGCGGCACCTTGACGGAGTCCACGGCGATCATGGAGCCTGGCTGCAGTTTCTGCGGCTCGATGAGTACGGCTTCCTTGACTTCGTTGACGGCCAGGATCTTGACGTACACCGCGTCGCGCAGCTTCAATTCGTCGCGCGTGTCGCGGGCCGAAAGGCTTCCGCCGTACGGCGAGTTGAGGGCGAGGTTATAGCCGGAGAAGCGTTCTTCCTCGACGATGCCGATGACGTCGTCGCCCGTCTTGGGCACGTAGTATCCCTTGAGGGGCACGACGTGGTCGTCGGATTGCAGGCTCACGTTGGCCGCGTACGTCTTTCCGTCTTCGATGTAGCATCCGGGGATGCGTCGGGGCTCGTCGGCCACCTTGTCGCCCGGGAAGACCAGTTGCTTCATGGTTTTTCACGTCTCCTATCTTGTTGCAAGTGTGATGATTGGTTTTTTTTTGTTTTTTATTGAAAGCCGCGTTGGGCGGTTTGTCTTGGTGTTTTTTTTGCGATGGTTTCGGTTGCGCTTTTTATTGGTTTTTCTTTTTCGTGATTTCGTTTTTCTTTTTTTTTCAGAGCCGTTTCGTCTGGGTCTGGCCCGACGTCTGGCTGTTGAGCCGGTCGTAAAAACCGGCTTCCAGGCCTACGGCCATCTCGATGACGACCAACAGGCTTCCGTCGTTGGCCCACTCTTCCTTCTGGATGCCGAATTCCTTCAGCAGGCCGTACGTCTTGGGCGCGAATTGCGCCGGGATCTTCACGGCAATCTTGATTTTTTCCAGGCTTATCGGTATGATTTCCCGGATGGATTCGATGGCGGCTTCCACCTGCTCTTCGGCGCGCTTGAACGCGTCCACGTGAAAACGCGCTTCCTGCAACGCGAGTTCGATGCGGGCCGGCGGGTGCGGCGCCTTGGTCTTGGGGTCCATCGCCATTTGCGCGATGAGCGCCACGATCTTGACATGCTTCTCGGCCACGGCTTTGCGGCGTTGATCCGTCGTCAGCTGCAATTCGCCGTGGTCCAGGATGAATTGCGCCGCTTTCATCACGTCGTCCGTTCCGACGGCTTTCTTGAGGGCCGCGGCCGTGGCGCGCTCGCCCTTGTTGGCGTCTTTGAACACTTCGTCAAAGGCCAGGACGTTGGAAAAGTCCTTCTTCGCGCCGGTCTTGTACTCATACCCTTTCTTGGGGTCGACCAGGATTTCGAGATGCTCGCCGTTGCGGTCCAAACGCGCGGTGAGGGTGTTTTCGATTCCGGACATTGTCTCACACCCCGTTTCGGGGCGTCTTTAGAGCCACTTGGCTTTTTCCTGCTTGTTCAGCACGTGCACCTTGTGATCGTCCGCGCGGATGAGCGCGATGTCCACGAGGTTCGGCGTGATCTTGTCTTCGACGACTTTCTTGAGCGCCTTGAGGCCCAGCTTGACGCCGTCCTCCAGGCTCATGCCGTCCTTGTATTCCTTTTCCAAGAGTTCCTCGACGGCTTTTTTGCCCGATCCGATGGCCGTGGCCTTGTACTCGAAGAGCGCGCCTGAAGGATCGGTTTCGAACAAACGCATGCCGCCATCCAAGCCGGCGATGAGGAAAGACACGCCGTAAGGCCGAGCTCCGCCGTACTGCGTGTAGAACTGGATGTGGTCCCCGACGTGCTTGGCCAAAAGTTCGATGGGGATTTCCTCGTCGAACGTCAGGCGGTGCTTCTGCGCCTCCACGCGGGCGTAATCGACCAACTTGCGCGCATCCGCCACCAACCCTGAAGATGATGCGGCGATGTGAGAATCGATGGTAAAAATCTTCTCCGTCGAGCCGCCGATGAGCAAGGGCGAGGAGACGCGCTTGTGCGCCAACAAAACGATGCCGTCACTGCAGACGATGCCGATGCTGGTCGAGCCGGTCTTGACGGCTTCGCGGGCGTACTCGACCTGGAACAGGCGGCCATCCGGCGAAAACACGGTAATGGCGCGGTCGTACGCGGCTTGGGAAGGAGGATACATGCTTCAGGGTTCACCTCAATGGACACGAAAACAAGAGTTTTGGTTCGTCCGACCCTTTCTTCTGTTTTTGGGCTTCAGACTCAACCGGCAACGCCTGAACGGCATCGCAATTCGGGGCAGTACCTTTTCTCTCGTTACGCTATTTTTTTAGGCGGACGGGCTTTTTAAGGCCTGCTTTTGGGCCTTTGCCGCCGTCTTGAAAACCTTGCTGCGCGGCGGGCCGACGCGGGGGACCGACCCGGCTACCCGGACTACGCGCAATGCCACGTCTTTTTCTTGAAAGAAGCGCTTAAGCGCCAAGGCGGCCACTACGTCTTCCAGTCCTTTGGTTGAGCATTTGAGCCAGAATTCGGCTTTTCCGCTTTCGGCGCGGACGAATTGGACTCTGGCAACGCTTACCCCTTTGTCGCCGAGCCACTCGAAAGCCGCTTCGTAGGCCGCCGTCTTGAGCTGTTTTTCATCGGCGGAAAGACCGTCGGTGTGCACGAGGATGTAGCGCTTTTTTTCCTTCATTTTTTCAACCGCTTCTGGTCTCAGTGCGACATGCCGCGCTCGAAGTTGCGGAATGCCGCGGCGCGGTGCGACGTCTTGGCCTTGTCTTCCTTCGTCATTTCCGAATAGGGGCGCGAGTCGCCGTCGGGCACGAAGATGGAATCGTACGGCAGTTTCTTCTCCGCCGCCTTGTTCGAGGGCTTCTCGTCGATGCGGCCTTTGGAGACGCCGTGAAAGACGCGCAACTGCCGTCCGTCGTACCAGGCCAGCCACGTTTCGAACTTGGCGGTCCGAATCTTGCCGTCCAGAAGCTTCAGGAACCCGCCCATGCCCAATAGCTTGATGCAGAACTTGGTGTACGTGCCGGGAAAATTGGGGTAGGCGTCCAAAAACAGGCCCGTGTCCTCGACCAGGACGGGTTTCTTGACGATGGCGTATGCCGTTTTGGCTTTCTGCACGATGGTCTCCTCCATCGACACGGTCTTGATTTCCGGCACGTCCACGTCCATGTGCAGGACGTTCCAACCCCGCAGGATGGCCTTGGCCTCACGGATCTTGCTTTCGTTGCTGGTGACGACGGTGACGGACTTCATGCGAATCGGACCTCTTGTTGCAGGGCATGCTGGACCTGCTCTCGGCTCAAACCCACCTGTTGCCAGACGGCGACGGCTTCCCGCGGGCTCTTGACGTCAAACTCGTTATGCGCCTGACTCGTGAAGGCAATCTTGGCGCCTCGTTTTTGGCACAGAGCGAAAAATTTGGCGTACGCCGCCAACAGGTTGGCCCGTTTCCGGCCGAAGCTGTGAAGCAGCGGCCTCAACGGCAGCTCGAAGACGCTTTCCGTCTCGGCCACGGCCCGCACCAGGCCTTCGTCTTTTTCGAACTTCGGCACCGACAATGCATCGATCAGGATACCCTTGCGGCAGGCCTGGCGCAGCCACTCGCCGTTTACGCTGCAGACGGACATGCCGGTCTTGACGAGGCGCAAGTCGTTGCCGCTTTTGAGATCCAAGCGGGCTGGCGAAGTGACGGTCCAACCCAATTCCTTGGCTTTTCCTGCCGCTGGAAAGGTACAATCCGCATCAATTGCTTTCATTTCGTAAAGATGATGCCACGCGGACCTATAAAGGGTCGTCCGGAGGTTACGGACGTCTTTCGGCGTCTTAAGCCTGGAGTTGGCCAAGCAGTTCGCCATGGTTCTGCCGGTTTCCCGCGCAGATCGTCTTCATGTGCGGATGCCATGGCTTTCCTTCGAAGTCGGTGACTCTACCGCCGGCTTCTTCAATCATGAGCGCGCCGGCGGTGATGTCCCACGGCGTGGCGTTGTTGTACACGTAACCGCCGTACCGGCCGCAGGCGACATAGGCGAGGCCGAGGCTGGTGGTGCCGGGGTCACGGATGGATAATGCGGCGTGGGAGATGTCCTCGACATAGCGGAGGCCTTGTCGGTCCTTTTGTGGGCTACGCTTGCTCCAGGCGCAGAAGATGATGCTTTGTGCCAGGAGCCGTTTGGGACACGTGATTTTCTTGCCGTTAAAAAAAGCACCTTTGCCTTTCTCGGCGTAGAACAATTCGTCCAAGTATGGCAGGTAGGATACGCCGTGCGTCGCTTTTCCGTTTTCGACGTAAGCGATGTTCAATCCGAACAGGGGGTTGCCGACGGCATAGTTCAGGGTGCCATCCAGCGGATCAATCGTCCAGAAAGTCTCTTCGTCCCGCCACGCGCCGCCGTTTTCCTCGGAAAGCACCGGGTCGGCAAAGCGGCCGGATTGGAGGTTTTGGAGGAGCAGCTTTTCGGCGGCGAAATCCGCGTCGGTGACGAGGTCCTTGAAGCCCTTGACCTTGACGTCGCGCGCCTGAGTGAATTTCTTGAGCAGGACGGCGCCCGTCTTGCGGGCGAGTTTTTCCATGAAGGCGCGCATGACGAGCTTACGCTAAGAGACTATAAAAATGAAAATGGCCGCTTCAGTAGCGGCTTGAAAAAGAGATTATGCCGTTGCGGTGGCCACTGTCTTCGGCTTTTCGGCCTTGCTGGCGGCCGGTTTCTTGGCCGGCGTGACTTTCGTCTTGGCAACCGGTGCGGCGGGCGCCGCGGCCTGTGCTTCGGTCTTCACCTGCGCCTTGGGGTGCAGCGGCGTGGAGTCGCCGTCGTTGCGGAAGATGACTTCGAAGTACTTGTACACGCCGTCCTCGCCCACCCAGTACGCGTTGATGGGCGTGAGGTTGGTGAACTTGCGCGCGGCGCGGTTGATGGCGTACCACTTCAGTTCGCGGCCCGGCTCGACGCGCTTGCGGTTGCGGTCCGGTTTGCGGCCCAAGTCGGGCTGGCGGCGGACATGCCGTCCCCGGCGGATGCGCACCAAAGCGACGCAGTAGTCCTTGGTGGCCTTGTAGCCCAGTTCGCGGGCGCGAAGCGGATTCGTCGGGTTCTCCATGCGGGTGACTACTTGTTGGCGGCGCCACTTGCGGAGGCGGAGCGTATAGCTTTCCGAGCGTTCTTTCGCGGATTGTGCAAAGGATGCCCTGACGTATTTAGCCATTCCCATAATGTTCTCACCTGATTCGTATTCCGGAGGCCCAACCAGCGACGCGTGCGATGCACGCGAACGGGCGCTTTCCCGACATGTACGTACCTTCAGTCATGCTTAATGCGACTTTTAAGGCCGACGGTTTGCGCCGGCGTTGCTGCCGTCGAAGCGCTTTTAGCCGCTCCGGGTCAAGAAAATTCCATGCAGGTTTCCGTCAGCCGGGATGGCAAGAAAGCCGAGCAGATGACGCTGGATGACGCCGCCAGCTTGGCCGCCTTGGTCGTGAAAATGGGCCTGAACGACCAGACGTTCTTTTCCAAGGTCAACGGAAAATTGGTGCATCCGGCGACCGAACTGAAAGACGGCGACGAAGTCGAATTCGTGGGAATCATTTACGGCGGCTGAGGGCAACTCCTTTCGTTCGGCCTATTTTTGAAGGAATGCGTCCACCTTTAGCAGCAATTCTTTCGCGTTCTTGTGCGTCAACTGCCCTTTCGCCTGCTCGAACGGAAGCCAGGCGTGGTCTTTGTGCTCGAACGAGAGCGTCACTGTCTTTTCCGTCGTCTTGGCGAGGCACCACGTGACGGTCTTGCGGATGAGTTGGCCTTGTTCGCGGAAAAAGTAGGTGAACTCGTCTTGGAATCCCGGCACCAAGACGGCCTTTTCGATTCCGGTCTCTTCTTTGAGCTCGCGCCGCCACGTATGCTCATTCGTCTCACCCTTGTCCTGGCCGCCTTTTGGGAAGTCCCAATGTCCGGCGGCGTAGTGCAAAAGCAGGTATTCGCGGCTTTGGGCGTCTTTGTCGGGGCCGGCTTTCGGTTCGCGGTATAGCACGACGCCGACGGATTTGCGGTTTTCGGTCATTCGGGGGGCCGCCTCCAGATTCCGTCTTTGTCCAGGCGCATCCCAAGTTTACGGTATGTCAACATGTAGTTTGCGATTTGATGCTGGTAGAGTTCGTCGCTTTGACTGCCGTGCTCGGGGTCCTGGCCTTCCAAATCCCACCCGTTATCCCTCGCTATTTTGTCCAGGGTTTTCGCCAAGAATTCTGCTGGACTTTGATTCAGTTCTTCCTTGACTTTGCCAAGTTGTGGCCTGAGGTCGGTTTCGGCTCCCTGTTGGTTGTTTATCCGAAGGATGTGTCGGAATCCAGTCTCGCCCTTTTTGGCGTACAGCAGGAAACCTATCCGGAAAAGCGGGCTGTTTTTCCCGAATCGGCCGCCATTGTACGTTTCCGCTCGACTGCAGAGCCGGAGATCCAATACGGATTCGGGTGATTCCGCCGCGGTGTGGGCCAGCCAGAATTTTCCGCAGGATATGTTTTTACGCCTGCGCCAGGCGCTCAGCGTTTCTGCGTTGATTCGGGCGCTTTCAAGCTGTTCTTCCCGTGTCAATCCGCACGGCAGGTTGACGAATGCGTTGAGTGCTGAGTGAAAGGGGTACGGGCGTAGCGTGTGGAACCGTTCGGTGAATGCCCGGAGTCTTTCGTCTATTTCTCCGACGTGTTGTCCGTACGTTTCCGCATTTCCTTCCTTGCGCACCGAACGGCTCATGAGCCAGAAATAGAAATACGTGTCGTGGACGTTGTCCGGCCTGGCAACGCGCGAATTATTCCTCCATGTCGTCTGCTTCCTTTCCAGCAAGTGCGGAATTAGCGTAATCCCGACGTGGTGCGGGAGTTGGTCAAACTCGTTGCACAACCGCTCTTCCCATTTTTCCATCCTTCAGAACCACTTGTACTTCTTGTTCAGGTAGTATGCGAAGAGGCCTGCGACGATGACGCCGGCGATGAAGAAGTAGAAGTATTGTTGGTACTTGACGATTTCCGTGCCAATCCAGGCGAGCACGAAGGCGCGGGGAATGGTGCCGATGAAGGTATAGATGACGAACGTCTTGAAGTCGAATTTGAGAAGTCCGGACGTGATGGAAAAGACCTTGAACGGCACGAACGGAATCAGGCGCGAGACCAAAACCGTCATGCCACCATACTTGGAAAACGCCTTCTCGGCGCGCTCCACCTTGTCCGGCGTCACCAAAAGATAGGGCCCGAACTTGTCCACCACGGGCCGGCCGCCTTTTTGGCCGATGTAGTAGCCCACCATGGCGCCTAAGGTCGAGCCGATGGTGCCCCAGATGGCGACTTCCAGCGGCGAAAACCCGATGGCGCCGGCGGTCACCAGGATGGCCTCCGACGGAATCGGGACGATGGAGGATTCGAGGAACATGCCGACTAAGATGCCGAAGCCGCCAAGGCTCGTCATCAGTTGGGTAATCCAGGCGATTAGGCCGGTTTCGATTCCTTCCAGGACCATGAGGTTGCTTTAGGGTCCGGGGGAGTTTAAAGAACCACTATGGCCACCGTTTTCTTCACTGATTTGCATGCCTTCCGTTTCCTGCGGTCACTGTTCCGGCGAAGCCGTCCTGCGCCTCGATTACGCCAACCTCGACTTGTGCGGCCGCTGTTTTTCGCGTCTCTTCGAGCGGCGCGTGGCAAAAGCCAACCGGGAATTCAAGATGGTGGGAAACAGTGACGTGGTGGCCGTCGGCGTCTCCGGGGGCAAGGACTCCGCCGCCCTGCTTTACGTCCTTCACAAGATGTCGAAAAAAGGCCGTTTCGTTGTCAAGCCCGTCCTGGTGGATGAAGGCATCGAGGGCTACCGCAACGTGGCCATCAAGAAAGCCGAAGAACTCTGCCAACGCCTCGGCTTGGAACTCACCGTCGTATCTTACAAAGAACTGGCCGGACGGCCGTTGGACGACATCATGAAGCTGCGCGACGAACGCCAGCTTCCGTTCACTTCTTGCGGCGTCTGCGGCGTCTTGCGCAAGGACTGCCTCAACCAATCCGCGCGGAAAGTCGGCGCGAACAAGATTGCCGTTGGCCACAATGCCGACGACGTCGCCCAGACCTTTTTGATGAATGCCTTGCGGGCCGACGTCAAAGGGTTCGAGCGCTTCGGCGTCGTCTCCGGTGTCTCATCTCAGGAGAAATTCGTCCAGCGCGTCAAGCCCTTGGTCTACAACCTTGAGAAGGAGTGTGCCTTGTATTGCGTCGTGAACGACCTGCCTTTCCATCTGGGTGAGTGCCCTTACGCGCAGGAAGCCTTCCGTGGACAAGTCAAGGACTTCCTCAACCAAGTGGAGCAGAAGCATCCGGGTTCCAAGTTCAACGTGTTGCAGTCCTTTTTGGCGTTGAAGGCCAAACTCCCGGCCGTGGTTGAGGCGCAGAAGAAGGCCGGCACGTGCACGGTGTGCGGCGAGCACAGCTCGGCCGCCGTGTGCAGAAAGTGCGTCATGCTGGAAAGCCTGGCCTGAAAACCGGTTTATTTGTCTTGGCGCCGCTTAAGCCACCAATTCTTCGCAAATCCCAGCGTCAGCGTCGAAAGCAAGTAGCCGCCGGTGGGCACCAATGCGGCCAAGAACGGTTGGGGTGCACGGATCCATACGAGCAACGCGGATGCCAGGACGTACGTGATGGCGGCGATGATGAGCCTTCGGGTCCAGCTGGTTTCCCAGGCCTTGTCGGCTTCGACGCGGGCGTTGCGCGCCTGCAGCGCCTTGATTTTTTCCTTGCTCATGGCCATGCCGTTTTTTTTTGTTTCAGTGGCGCGTCTCAGCCTTGTTTGTCTCGCCGGTTATTGAGGGCTTCAAGCGCGCTTTCAACGCCGGAGTCGTGCGCGTGAGATCGGACGCGTTTGAGGGAGATGCCTTTCTGCTTCGCGAGTCGGATGAGTTTGAGCCATTGGTGCGGCGTGGCTTTTTTTTCGTCGGCTACCAGGTAGATTAATCCGTTGACTCCTTCCGGCATGTAGTTTTCAGGATTTGATTCAGCCCCTTCGTGCAGGATGTTGCCGATGTGGGGGATGTCGTCTTCCTTTGTTGCCAGTTCTGCCAGGATGTCGATGACGCGTGTTTTTTGACCGGGTTTGAGGCGATAGGCCAATTCGCGGGCCCCGTGGTGCCAGATGGCTTCCGCCGTCTTCCAAGGATTGCTGCTTTGCAGGATGATTTGCTTCGCGGCCGAGTGCATGGCCATCGCGTTTTCAAAAGCGCCGACGAACCTCTCGCCGCCCGGTTTTTCCTCGTGCAGCCATTCGGCACGGGGGTTGACTTCCACGTTTTTGGGTTTCAGACTCCGCTTGTTTCGGCTCAGTTTCATTGCCCCTTGAGTGAATTCCTTGATTTGCTCCAGATGCGCGCGCAAGATCGACCCAAATGCCTTTGCCCCGTACTTGTTCCGGAAGAGGATGGCTTTTTGGGAACTGCCGAAAATGTTGGTCTTGGCCCTTTCCAGGATCTGGCGGTTGGTCAAAAGCTTCGTCCGAGGTGTTCTTGGTTCTTCTTGCATTCTGGGTTGCACCTGCAACATCAGGGCCGTCACGTATAAAAACGCGGTTCCCGGGCGTCAGCCGGCCAGGCCCGTGCGGATGAATTCGACGGCCAATGCCAGCAGCATCAGGCCCATGATCTTGGAAAAGATGTTGATGGTCTTCTCGCCCAATGCTTTGCGGAGAAGGGGTGCGAAGTGAAGGATGATGAATGCCAAGGACAGTGCCAGGAAGGCCGCGGCGGCCGTCACCATGAGGCCGACCTGCTGGCCCAAAAGGATGGTGGTGGTGATGACGCCCGGACCGGTCAGAAGCGGCGTGGCGATGAGTACGGCGATGGAGTCGTTGTCCTTCTTCTGGTGGCCGTTCATCTCGAATCCCAGAACCGTCTCAAGACCCATGAGTCCCAGCACGATGCCTCCGGCAATCTTGAACGAGGACAGCGTCACGCCCAGCATCTGCAGGATGCTTTGGCCCGTAAAGAGAAAGACATAGGCCAGGACGGCGGCAATCAGGACGGCCTTGTGGGCCACGGCCTGGCGTTGGGCGTCATCCAGTTTTCGAGTCAGCGTCAGGAACGCCGGGATGGATGCGAACGGGTCCAGGATGACGAAGAGCGTGACGAACGCGTAGATGAACGGGTCAAGAATGGCCATGGAGTAGGGTCGCCTTGAAACGGGCTTACGTGGATTGGCTTATTTAATCCGCCGGCCTTGCCGCGCCACCTCTCATTTTTCAGAATATTTGATGTGCCAGGCGTTTCATGCGGAAGAATGTGCGGGTCGTTTCGATGGCTTTTTCCTCATCGAAAGCTTTGCATGTGTATATGACTGCTGAGAGGAAACGGGCTTTGGACCAGACGTAGAGCGCAATGCCTGAGTCAATCAGGGGTACGAAGGCGTCGTAGCCTTGGTTTTCTTCCTTTCCCATCCCGCCGGGTGAGAAGATGATGGGTTTGCCATATGCCCGCAGTTCGAGGGTTTTGGTCAGGGTTTCAAAATAGGTTTCAATCGTTTTTTCGTCCACGTCTTTTTCGAAGTACCCTTCGATGAGGAGGCGTTGGCGCATGATTTCCGGGGCGAGTCGTTCCATCTTCGTTGCCTTTTTGTTGGCACTCTTCAACCGACGTAGTCCTTCCAGTCCGTGATGCGGAAGGCCTCGGCGGGACCGCGGCTGCCGGCGGGATAGATGGCCGGCTTCTGGCTGCCGACTTTCTTCTTGACGGCGTCGACGAACTTCCAGCATGCCTCGATCTCGCGCCACGAGGCGAAGAACGTCTTCTTGCCTAACAAGGCTTCCTCGAAGAGGATTTCATAGTTTTGAGGAGCGTTGGGCCGGATGTCGCAGGATTGGCAGTACTCCATCTTGAACGACTTGAGTTCGGTCTGGCCGATTTCCTTGAGGTTGACCGACAAGGCGAATTTTTCGTCCGGCTGCAACGTGATGGTCAGCGTGTCTTTGTACGCCTGCTGGCCCATGTAGTCGATTGGCTTGAACGTGATGATGACTTCGGCGAAGCGCTTCCGCAGTTTCTTGCCCGTCATGAGGTAGAACGGCACGCCCTTCCAGCGGGGGGCCTTGATGAACGTCTTGAGCGCGACGAACGTCTCGGTCCCCGATGCGTGGCCCACTTCTTTTTCATACCCGTCGTACTGGCCGAAGACCACGTCGGATGCCGGCTGCAGCCGCTTGAGCACGCGCGCCTTTTCCTGCGCCACGTTCCAAGCGTCCCATACTTTGGGCGGCTCCATGGCCACGCGGGCCAGCATCTGCAACAGATGCGACTGCACCATGTCGCGCAGCGCTCCTGTGTTCTCGTAGAACTCGATGCGGCGGCTGGTGCCGGCGTCCTCGCTCTGGATGATTTGGACGTTGTCGACGTACTTGTGGTTCCAGACGGGTTCGAACACGGGGTTGGAAAAGCGCAGGACCATGATGTTGCGCACCGTCGACTTGCCTAAGTAGTGGTCGATGGGGTAGACTTGGTCGGAAAAGTGCTTCTGCAGCATCCGGTGCAGCTTTTTGGCAGACTTGAGGTCGTGTCCGAACGGCTTTTCGATCATGACGCGCTTGAAGCCGGAATTCTTCACTTTCGCGATCCGCTCGGAAATGCGCGGGAAGAGTTCCGGCAGGGTGGCCAGCATGAACAGGATGTTCTTCCTTCCGTCCAAGTGGCGGCAGAGCGCGTCGAACGAGGCGTCGTCCTCCACGTCGGTGCGGCTGTACGTCAGGCGTTTCTCGAATTCGGCCCAGCGGGTCTCATCTTTCGGATTGCACGCTTCGCGGGCCTTTTCCCGAAGGCCGTGCGTGCCCCAGTCCTTGCGCCCGATGCCGATGATCTCCAATTCCGCAAAGCGGCCGTGCAGGAAGCCGTGCCATAGCGCGGGCAACAGCTTGTGCTGGGACAAGTCGCCGGTGACGCCGAAGAGCGCGAGGGAGTTTTCGGACATTTTTAAGCCTCAATTTTGACGTGGAGGGGTGTTTTAATTCATGCGTTTTTGACAATCCGTAAAATCGGGAACCATTCGATGTACGGCCCCGGCCCTAACCGTTTTGCTTGCTCGACGATCAGCCCGGACTGGGACACTAGGTATTGGCCTACGGGCGTACGCTCGTCCTTCCAATCATTGAGCCAAATTTTTCTTCCAATCGGAAGCGGCCGCCTTTCTACATCCTCGGAGACGATGTGGGCTTCGCCTCCGCCTTTTTTTAATATGTTGGTGACGTTGACGATTCCTTTGAGCGGACCGAACGGCGTGTACGTCAGTCCTCCGGATCGCGATACGACCAAGTGAAATCGGTTGGGTCCGAATACGCGTACGAGTTCTTCCGGAGCAGCCGAATGGTAGTGGCGCGTGTCGATGCCGGTTTCCGCCGCCAATTCGCGGAACTTTCTCTTGTGGTACAGGTCGGAACGGTATACGCGGACCTTGATCCCTTTCGCGCGGCACCGCCGAGTCAACTCCTCGGGGAACGAACTGAATCCGCATCCTTCAAAAAGCACTTCGATGCGGGCGCCCTTGAAGGTGCGGCTCAATTCGGCCACCTTTGCGACGAAGTCCATGGAAAGCTGGGTTTCAACGCCCGTGAAGCTGGCCTGATCCCTCCGTCCCCCATATTCATGAGGAATCCACCGTTCGCGGCCCCGCCGATTCGCTTCGCGTTTCAGTGCCTGGATGGCTTTGCGTTCTGCCAGCGTGGGTGAATGGGGGTAACGTTCCACTTCCATGCAATAGTTTTCCGCTGCCTGGGCTATTAACGTCTGGTGCTACTTTTGGCCCCCTTCGGCTCTGTCCCAGTAACCGAAAAATTTTTGCCTCACGCCGGCGTTTAAGCTTTCAACGACTGATGCAGCCGTTAAACCCACCATAAACGCCGGCGCGCAAGA
>Ga0172368_10003415_pt1 | contig 19270 bp, 13 predicted proteins | sample Lak11m_FD_114540 | JGI IMG/M metagenome (GOLD analysis project Ga0172368, IMG submission 114540) | Freshwater microbial communities from Kabuno Bay, South-Kivu, Congo - kab_022012_11m | ecosystem: Environmental > Aquatic > Freshwater > Lake | place: Democratic Republic of the Congo: South-Kivu...
AGCCCCAGCGACCGCGCCCTCACGCTGGCCAACGAGGTGGCTGTCGCGATCAACAAGCTCGGGCTGGGCGATAAATACGTCGGCATGTATGCCTACAACCGCCACTGCCCGCCGCCATCTATCAAGGTGGACTCCCACGTCATCATCAGCACCACCACCGCGTTCATAACCGGCGGCTTCTCCCTCGATCAGATCATCGACGGCTGGAAGGGTAAAGGCGCCACCGTCGGCATCTACGATTACTACAGTGTGATCGATTGGGATTGGAACCTGCCGGGCCGGCCCAAGGCCTCGCGGCCGCAAAGCGTCGCCGATTCGATCAAATACTTCTACGATAAAGGCGCTCGCTTTTATGATTGCGAGTCGGGCGACGCCTGGGGGCCGAACGGCCTGGGCTACTACATCGCCTCCCGCGTGATGTGGAACCTCGATGATGCCGGCAAGGTGAACCTGTATGTGGACGATTTCCTCACCCGCGCCTTCGGTCCGGCAAAAGAGCCGATGCGGCAGTTCTATCAGATCATCAATTTTGACACCGCGCGGCGCCCGGCGGGCGACCAGGTGGGACGGATGTATCGCGCGCTGGCGGAGGCGCGCAAGCTGGCCGCCGGCCAACCCGACGTGCTGGCGCGCATCGACGAGCTGATTCTGTATACCCGCTATGTCGAGCTGTATTACGCCTTTTCCAACGGCAAAAGCGCCCGCGATGCCATGCTCGCTTTCGCTTGGCGCATCCGCAAGACGGAGATGATCCACGTCTACGGCCTCTGGTCGGTCACCATCGGACAGCAGGCGGCGCTCGATCCGAAAAACCCGCTGAAGAGCGATGAGCCGTTCACCGAGACAGACATTCAAACCATCCTCACGCAGGGCATCGCCGATAACCAGCCGGTCGAGATGGGCTTCACCCCCGTCGATTTCAGCGATCAGCTTGTGCCGGCGACGAAACTGAAGCTGGCGGATGTGCCGTTGGGCTCCTACCCGTGGGAGTCGCAGGACCACCAGACCTATTATATCTGGATCGACAAGGCGCCGGCCGAGTTCCACCTGAAGGTCACGGTGGAGAAACGATGGGCGCTGCGCCCGCACAAAATCACCCTCTACTCGCCCAACGAAGTCACCGGCAAGCCGGTGGACGAGAGCGGAATCGTGCAGCCCGACGGGAAGACCTATGACGTAGCACTGCACACTACCCACGACGGCTTGCACCGCGTGGAGGTGGTGGACGGAGGTGACTATACCCACATCGTCTGGCCGGATGGCATGCTCGTCACCCTCCCCACCGGTATCGACACCCCAGGCGTGTTTGAGCACTTCCGCGGCGCCTGGACGCTCTACTGCTACGTGCCGAAGGGCACGAAGGTGGTGGGCGGCTGGGCCGCGCGCATCGCCCAGTGGGCGCCGCGTGTTTCCGGCGTGCTGAAGGACGGCGACGGCAACGTGGTGTTCGACTTCGCCAACATGGCCGGCGACGGCTGGTTCAGCGTGCCCGTGCCCACCGGTCAGGACGGCAAACTGTGGAAATTCGAGAACACCCAGGGCGTGCGCCAGTTGATGACCGTTCCGCCGTACCTGGCAAGAAACGGACAGGAGCTGCTGCTGCCGAAGGAAGTGGTGGAGAAAGACGCCAAATAAGGGCATGAACCTAATCATCCAATGCACACTACTATTGCTGGCTGTCATTCTCTACCTGCTGCCGTCAGCGGCAGTGGAGGCGCCCGCACTGCCGGCAGTCGAATATTATGTCGCTCCCACCGGCGATGACCGGGCGCCGGGGACGCGGGAGCAGCCTTTCGCGACGCTGGAGCGCGCGCGGGAGGCGGTGCGGGCGGTGATAGCGGGAAAGACGCCGGCGCACATTACCGTCTGGCTGGGTGCCGGGACATATCAGCGCAATGCGAGCTTTGAGCTGACGGCGGCCGACGGCGGTTGGGAAGGGGCGCCGGTGGTGTGGCGTGCGCTGCCGGGGGCGGAGGCGCGGCTGTCCGGCGGGCGGGTGATTCCGCCGGCGGCCTTCACGCCGGTGACGAACCCGGCGGTGCTGGAACGGCTGGCCCCCGCGGTGCGCGAGAAGGTGGTGCAGGTTGACCTGCGCGCGCTCGATGTGCCACTGCAGAAGAAGCTGCCGGACGTCTTCCGCGGGTGGTTTCCGCTGCCGGAGCTCTTTTACAACGACCAGCGCATGCCGCGGGCCTGCTGGCCCGACACTGGCTGGGCGACCATCGCCGGCATCGCGGTGCAGGGCGAAAGCCGGGAACAGGGCGGGAAGATCCCCGGCACATTCGTCTACGCCGGCGACCGGCCCGACCGCTGGCGCGATTTCGATAACGCCTGGCTGCAGGGGTTCTGGTGCTACGACTGGGATGAAGAAAGCATCAAGATCGGATCGATCGACCGCGCGACTCGCCAGCTCACCCTCGCCGTGCCGGCGTGTTACGGGCTCAAGCAGGGCAACCCTTCGCCGCGGCGCTACCGGGTGGTCAATATGCTGGAAGAGTTGGACGCGCCGGGCGAATATGCCATCGATCTGGCGTCAGGTCGTCTTTACTTTCTGCCGCCGTCCCCGCTGGCAACGTCGCGGGCCGTCATCACCGTGCTGCACGATCCGATAGTAAGGGTGCGCGATGCATCACATCTCATCCTGCGCGGTCTCATCGTCGAGAACGGCTGGGGCCACGGCATCGAGGTGACGGGCGGTTCTGATGTGCGGGTTCAGGCCTGCGAGCTGCGCAACCTGACCCTCACCGGCATCCAGGTTAACGGCGGCGCCGGCCACGTCGTCGAGGCGTGCGATATCCACGATACCGGCACCGGCGGCCTGGCGCTGATCGGCGGCGACCGCCGCGCGCTCACCCCCGCGGGCCACGTGGCGCGCAACAACCACATCTGGCGCTTTGCCTGCCTGCAGCTCACCTACGCCAACGCCATCACGCTGAGCGGTGTCGGCAACCGGGCCGAGCACAACCTGATCCATGACGCGCCGCACCAGGCGGTCAGCATCCAGGGCAACGACCACGTCTTCGAGTATAACATCGTCCACCACGTCTGCCTGGCCACCGACGACTGCGGCGCGCTCTACAAGGGGCGCAACCCCTCGTGCCGCGGTAATATTATCCGCGATAACTTCTGGTACGACATCGGCAGCCCCATGGGCCACGGCAACGCCGCCGTCTACTTCGACGACGGCGACGGCGGCGACGCGGTGATCGGCAATGTCTTCTACCGCTGCGGCGAGCCGGGCAAGGGATCGTTCGGCACGGTCTTTTCCCACGGCGGGTTCGACAATCGGGCGGAGAACAACATCTTCATCGACTGCAAGCGCGCCCTCGGCTCGTCGCCGTGGAACGATGCCCTCTGGCAGGACGTGCTCAACGGCGGCCGCAACTTCAACTGGCCGAAACTCCTGCTGCAGGACGTAGATATCACGAAACCGCCCTACCCCACCCGCTACCCCGAACTGGTCGGCTTCATGACCCCACAGCCCGGCCAACCGCGCGTCAACCGCGCCGCCCGCAACCTCTTCGTGCGCTGCGTGGAGATACGCAACGGCAACTGGCAGCTCACCGACGCCGAAAACTGGAGCACCCCCGACGATCCCGGCTTCGTCGATGCCGCCCACGGTAATTTCAGTCTTCTTCCCGATGCCGCCGTCTTCGCCCATATTCCGGGCTTCCAACCCATCCCCTTTGCCGAAATCGGGTTATATGCTGACGAGTTGCGACACAAACTGCCAGTCATGGGCGGAATTTCGGAATAATAGTCACTGAGAACGATAACATGAGGTGTTACCTATCATGCGCGGAAAGAAACAAAAATCGAAATATATTGATGATATCTTCGTGGAAAACGTCACCCTTGATATTATCCGTGATGGAGATGCTCGCTATACTATTCGCATGACCGAAGGAAAGATCTGTCACGAAATCCTTCTCTGGACAACGAATCAATCAAGGATTCGCATTCGAGATATCGAATCGGATGATCTCACCGCAGTCAACCTTGTAGTGGATGATGAGGGGGTGCTGGTTTCCTGTTCAGCGATAAACGTCGATGTGCATCTCGAAAACATGGATCGTAATCGCTACTTTCTCAATTTTTTCTCTGATAAAGGTTTAGCAAGTCTGTTGCTTTTTTCGGATAGATATATCCAGGCTCGTATCCTTGATAGGCAATCTGGGGTGCATGAGGCATAAAAGTCACTGCATGTCGAATTGCACCCGCTTGTAGATCGTGGTTAATGACAGGCTGCATCCGATCGACTCAAGTATCACCTCGTCTTCCAGTGCCGAATATTCGGAAAACAGCCAATCGCTATCTTGCCGCCGATAACGTTCGACGTGGGGCCGGTCCTGCGCGACCAGCAGATATTCTTGCAGCGAAGGGATGGTGCGGTAAAACTCGGCTTTCTTACCATGATCATAAGCTGCTGTGCTGTCGGACAGCACTTCGATCAGCACGGTCGGGTTTACAAAGGTGTCCTTACGCCCGTCGGCTAATTGGGTTTCTTCGCAGATGACGGAGACATCGGGGTAGGTGTAGAAATTCACCACTTCGATTTTCAGGCGAAAGTCGCTAAAATACGGTCGGCAGGATTTGCCGTCGAGCTGATTACCCAGGTTGCGATATGCGGCTCCGGCAATCAGATTATGATTTTCTGATGCCCCGGTCATAGCATAGATCTCACCCTGATAATACTCGTGCTTGTTATCGCTGGTTTCGTCGAGCTTGAAATAGTCTTCCGGCGACATATATTCATCCGGCACAGCGTTCATGATGATTTCCTCCGGCCAAGAGAGGATATCTGCGTAGGTATATGTTCCGGTGTCTCGCATGATACCCGCGAATATTATCTGTCTTCCCAGAATAGGCGTCAAGGAAGGAGTTGCCGGCAAGATAGGCATATCGATGGGTTAAGCTGACGATTGCGCCGTCTGGTGGAGCGTATGCGAGGCGCGAAGAATCACGAGATTCTGTGTTATCAAGTCCGATGCGATGTAGGTCCACCAGAGGACGACGAGCAGAGATTGGGTGAGAAGCGGGAGGAGCAGCGGGGTGTGTCCGGCGACTTGCCAATATTTCAGTATCGCCGATGGAACGGATATGAGCGCGATGCCGATGCCGACCGCTAAAAAAATCCTGGCGAAAACGGGTTGCGGAAACCCGAGCATCTGCTCAAGCCTTTTCTTCGTCGCTTCGTCCATCTTGACGGCTCCATATCCCAATAGTTTACCGGAAGCACAGCCAAGCAGTACGCCGGCGACGACGACGAGCGGAAGCACGAACGCGCGATACGTGGCAAGGAAAGATAGATCCAATGCGCGAAGCCAGAAAAACACCACCAATACGGCAATGGGGACGCCAATCGTGAGCGTCAGGACAAATAGCGGAACGCCAATAACGAGCCCGGTTTGCTGACCGGAGGTGAAATTCTTCCGTTCCATCGATGAAAACCTCGCGATGATTTTACCACAGAAATGCAAGCGATGCGACAGCTTCTATCGCCTTGCCTGTGCATAAAATCAGCAGGTTGTATACCCCATGCCTCTCTCCGCTTTATTGCTTATTGGGAAGATGAGCATTGTGTGGAAGCCTGGCGACAGCCGCGCGCCCGGTGCTATCACCAGGCTTCCATACAGTGCTGGTCCTGCTGCCATAACTCCTATCTCGCTACCTTTATACGTCCGTCGTATCCTGCTCCGCGACTTTGCCGAACAGGTAGGTATCGCTGACGTATTTCAGGATGACACGGCCGATTGCCGGGTCAGTGCGCTCGACGGCCGGTTTCACCACCACGCCTTCGCGTCCGTGGGTGCCGCCGACCAGCGACGGGCCTTCCGACAGGCTTCTGATGGTCGCCAGCGCGTATGGCCCCCGGTAGACCAGCGGAACCTGGTCGATGCCGTGCTCCTCGCAGAGCGCGATGAAGGTCGCGTAATCCACGTAGCTTCCGTCGATCTGCAGATCGAAGGCGCGGAAACCCGCGGTACGAAGACCGTAGTTGAAGGCCTGGATTCCCTGGCCATACACCTCGCCGTAGAGCACCGCCTGGCAGTGCCCTGCGGCCTGCAGCGCCGCGAAGAGATGCGCGACGCCCGGCAGGCTGTGCGGGAACCAGTAGGTATGCGAAGGCAGCAGGCTGTCGTGCTCCGGGCGCTTGCGCCGCAGAGCGCGCGAGCCGGCCATCAGCTCGCATACCCCCGCCTCTCGCACAAAGCCGACGCGGCAGTTGGTGCCGTGGATCTTCTCGGTGGCCACCACCTCTTCGCCCTCCGCCAGCACCCGCGGATAGCTGCGCAGGTTCTCGATATCTGTGTAAGCGGGAAACTGCGGGTGATCAGGCTCCGCATCCTCTACACGCAGGCGGACGGGCGGGTAAAATTTTTCGGCGCCATAAACCGCCGACACTTCCTGGCCGACTTCCATCCCCGGCTTGGGGGTGATCACCAGGCCGAAGGACGGCTCGCCGCGCAGGCGGATACGGTGCACCACCAGCACCCGCTCGCTATTAATATCCGTCTTCTCCGCAAGATAATTCGCCACGCCGAGATACTCGGCCATCGCGCGGGGCAGCACCGTGCCCTGCTCGAAATAGACCACCGGATCGCCATCCCGGTAGGCGCCTTTCTTCACGCACATCTGCCAGCCGCCCACCGTAGCCAGTTCCAGCGCATCCGCGTTAGGATGCGCACGCACCTCGGTGATGCGCGTTACCTCCACTTTAATCGAACTCATGACTTCCTCTCAATCCTCCGGCCTTTCACCGGCCGGCGCCATTTTGACCAGCTTCGGGTCGAAGCGGGCCAGCGGCTCTACCAGGTCGCACTGCGCGCGCATCACTGCATGGATGTCCTTGTAGACCATCGGCACCTCATCGACGCCGGCCGAAAGCACAGTGACGCCGGCCTTCGCCAGTATGTCTCTGGCGGAGGCCCAGGTGTAGGTCTCGGTCGCCTTTTTCCGGCTCATCGCGCGGCCCGCGCCGTGTGAGGCGGAGTTGAGCGCGTCGAGATTGCCCTTGCCGCGCACCACATAGCCGGGCGTGGCCATGGAGCCGGGGATGATGCCAATCACCCCGACCGCCGCCGGCGTGGCGCCCTTGCGGTGCACGATTACCTCCTCGCCGTCGTATTCTTCACGCCAGGCGAAGTTGTGATGGTTCTCGATATCCAGCAGCACCTCCGCTCCCAGGTGGCGGGCGATAGCCCGGTGGATGAGCGCATGATTGGCGGCGGCATAGTCGCCCATCAGCGTCATTGCCTGCCAATATTCAGCGCCCTCCCCGCTGTCGATGTCCAGCCAGGCCAGGTGAGCGAGCTCGCGTGGCAAGTCGCCGTGCATCTGCTGGGCCACCTTGCTATAGTGCGAGGCGATCTCGTTGCCCGTGCCGCGGCTGCCGCTGTGGCTCAACAGCGCCAGGTAAGTGCCGGCGGCCAACCCCACCGCGGCATCTTCGATCTGCAGCAGGCCGAACTCCACGAAGTGGTTGCCGCTGCCGCTGGTACCGAGCTGCGCCCAGGCCTTGTCCCGGAGGCGCGTGACAACCGGGGTGAAGGACCAGTCCAGGTCCATCACCGGGTGTTCGCGTCGCTTGCGGAAGGTGGCGCCCACGCCGAAGCTGGTTTCCGTCTCCAGCGCCTTCGCCAGCCGGTCCTGCTCCTTCTCCAGCAGCGATGTCGGCAAATCAAGCACCGTCAGCTTCATGCGGCAGGCAATGTCCACACCGACGGCATAGGGAATCACCGCGCCGCGCGCCGCCAGCACGCCGCCGATAGGCAGGCCGTAGCCGACATGGGCGTCCGGCATCAGCGCGCCGCGCACGGCGATGGGCAGGGCGCAGGCGTTGCGCATCTGCTGCAGCGACAACTCGTCCAGCCCCTCGCCCCAGGTCTGAAACGGCGCCGGCGTCTCGCGCGGCACATAATTATTCGTTCCGGCAGCGTAGTCGCGCCACGCCATCGCCAGCGTTCCAAAGACGGCATCAGTCAGGTATGGTGTGGGGTCGTCCAGCAACGCGTGCATCGTGCCGCGGATGACCCGCTTGTCGATCCCCTGTTGGGCGGCGGTGGCCAGCGTTCGCTGCGCCAGTTGGATCATCGGCCCGCGCGGTACGCCCAGCGCGAGCAATTCTTTGGTGTTCATCGGTCTTTACTCCTGTTCATCTATTCAACAACGTAGACAAAAAAGCGTTAATATGATGCGCCCGGCCCGGTGGTCGAGTAGGCAAGGAAGCTTTCTGATTCTTTTCACAGCTCTCGTGCCGTATCGAGACCACCGCACTTATAGCGCCCGTTCCCGCAAGGCTTTCCTGTCAGTGCGGTAGTCTCGATACGGCTCGGTAGCTATGGAAAGAATCGGAAAGCTTCCCTGCCTACTCGACCACCGGACTGGGCATATTTATCTTCATCATCTGATTTGCCATGTCGTAAAAAATTACTCCGGCCGCACCTCCACCAGGTGCGCGCCGCTCGCTTGCGCGGTGAGGGTGAACCGCACCGGCACAAATTGTTCCACCAGCCAGATCACCGTGTGCAAATGCTCGGTGACCGCCGGCGTGGTCCACCGGCTCTCCCCACCGGCCAGTGCCGCGGGCAGAACCAGTTGATCCGCCAGGTGTACATCGCAGGCGGCTTCGGTAAGCCACCAGGCGGTAAGGTCGCGGCAGGCGGACTCCGCCACCTGCTCCATGGGCAGGCCGCGGGCGCCCAGCGCGGTAAAGCCCGCATGCCCCGCCTCGCATTCCGCCGCCAGCAAAATGGCGGCGCCGGGACCGTTCGAGGGCAGGTCGCGCTGCTCGATGGTCAATAGCCGGCGCAGACCAAGCTGTTCGATCTCCCGCGTCACCACCGCCGCGCCGCGCTCGGCCACGTGCGCCGGCAGGCCGGAGGTGGTGATGATCGCCGTCAACCGCCGCAGCGATCCGCGCGTTGCCAGGTCGACGGGGCGAAGATCCGCCGCCGGCGTCACCTCCAGCACTACCTCGCCCCCGCCGCGGGGAAAAAAGCCGGCGCGAGAGATACTCAGCCACGCCTGCAACCCCATGCGCCGCAACGCCGGAGCGTAGACCATCTCCAGGTAGTCGAAACTCGGCGCATGGGTGACATGGGTACCGCCGGTCAGGCGCACCTGCGACGGCGCGTCGGCGCGGGCCAGCGGCAGCAGCGCCGTCTGCAGCACCAGTGCCGTCGCCCCCGCCGTGCCGATATTCCGCACATACGCCCCCGCGCAAACCGGCGCCTGGGGCAAGAAGCGCAGCGTCATCGATCCCGGCGCCGCCCCTTCTATCCGCGCCCCGCACAGGTCGGCGGCAAGCTGCACGGCGGTGAGATGCTGCGGCTGCAGCCCCGGCTTTGCCCGCCCGGCCCGAATATTGCTGATCTCGACGCCCGTCCCCGTCATCGCAGCGAGCGACAGCGCGGTGCGGATTACCTGTCCGCCCCCTTCACCATACGATCCATCGATGTGCAACATGGTTTCCATCCCTCGACTCTCCCGAATAAAAAAACGGCCACGGGGTGCACCCCGTGACCGTTGTGAATGGCAGAATATACTCTCGCTCTACCCGGTGGTTGGCGCGCACGCATGAATACGATCCCGCATCGCTGGATTGGCCAGCGCGGGGGTTGCATAGGACATCAGCCGTATGGTCATGCGAGCGCTCCTTTCAAAAAGATGATGCAGTATACTACGGAATATGCTGATGGTCAAGCAGGGGTTCGCCGAAATGACTTTGCGGTGTGGGTGGTCACTCTTATGAAGGAACCCTCCCCCACCCCGCTGAAAATACTCTGCAACAATCGAGGAGAATTCACCTTATGTATCCCGACCCGATCACCCCGCGTTCGTACCCCGAATTGTTGGTGTGCGTAGATTATGACCCGTTCAACGTCATGCCTGCCGCACTGCTCCCGGGGCCGCGCGCCTTCACCACCGCCGGTTATATCGCGCGGGCGCGGGGGCGGGTGGCCGCCGGCAGCCCGGTGGATCGGCACTGCTTCGAGCAATTGCTCCTTTCGTGCAAGCTGGACGAGCCGCTGCCGGCATTGCCGGAGACCAGTGGGCCACCGGACTGGGGCGGGCCGCTGGTGCCGTGGCTCGACCTGGCGTTCCGCAACGCGCTGGCGTGGACGCTGACTGACGACATACGGCATCGCAGCCGGTCAATGGCAGCCATGCGCCTGGCTGCCGATGCCGTATCGCGGGTGCCGTCGTGGACCGGGCACGAGCATCACGAGGCGGAGGCCGCCGCTCGCGCGTATGACCTGCTGGCCGCCTCCGGCCTGGCGCCCGACGACGATAACGCCTTCCGCGGTATGCTGTGGACCTTCATCGACGCGCTGGATCGCGGCGACCACCGGACCTGCAACAATCACAACGCCATGCACATGACGGCGCGGCTGGCCATCGGCGCGGCGCTGGGCCACCGGCAGACGATCCACGATACCCTGTATGGGCACCTGCGCGCAGGCCTGCCATGGCGTTATGGGCTGATCCACACGCTGCGCCACGACTTTCTGGCCGACGGCATGCACTGGGAGGGCGTGCCGGGCTACCACATGCTGGTGCTGGTGATGGTCTGCGAGTGCTTCACCATCATGGAGAACCTGGGCGTGGATCTGTGGAAGCGCGAGTGGCCAAGTCTGATGCAGGATGATGGTTATGACGAGCACCGCGGCTGGGGGCCGAAGGGCATGAAATCGCTCACCGCGGCTTTCGACACGCTGCTCTACCAGGCCTTCCCGAACGGCGATTATTCACTGCTGCACGACCAGGTGCTGGGCAACCTGCGCGGCGCGTGGGTGTGGTGGCGTATTTTCAACAAAGCCTGCGAAGTCTACGGCGAGCCGCGCTACGCCTGGGCGCTGGCGCGGATCAACCGGAACGCGCCGGCGACCGCCGATGGGCCGGTACCCGTGTGGTTCGAGGGTGGGCAAGGCAGCACGGAATTCGTGCGGCAGGAGGGGCGCGACTTCCCCGCCGGAGAGCACCCGTTCGTGGAAGACCGGCAGTTCGCGCTGACCGGCAGGCACGTCAACGGATGCTCGCTTTTCCCCATGCACGGCTCGGCGGTGCTGCGCAGCGATCCGACCGATGAACAGTCGCTCGGCGCCTATCTCTACTGGGGACCGCACTGGGCTGGTCATCGCTCGCCCGCCGCGCTGCACCTGGACATCCACGCGCTGGGCCGCCGGGCGACCACCGCGCCGCACCTGACCGCCGGCGGCTACGACGATCCCGCCCACCTGACCTGGCTCCGCACCACCATCGCGCATAACACCGTCACCGTGGACGAGGAGCCGATGTTCCCCTTCGATTTCGACACCGACTCGCTCTGGGAGTGCGATCGCTGGCGGGACACGATCTCCGACGGCGCGCTGGAATCCTTCCAACCCGGCGCCGACATCAAGGCCATTCGCGCGAGCAACGACAACGTCTACCGCGGCGTGCGCCTCGACCGCACGGTAGTGTTGACCGGTGGCTACCTGCTGGATGTATACCGCGTCATCGCCGCGGAACCTCGCCTGCTGGACTGGGCGATGCACTGCCACGGCACCTTCAATCTCAATACCGGTGCGGAACCCATCGATCTCGGCCAGCGCCGCGGCTACCGGCACTTCACTAAAACCCATCAGCTTCCACAACAGTCCGGCTGGGCCGCCGTGCCCTTCACCTTCGCCGACACGCCGGCGCGCTGCGCCGTCTGGCTGGACGGCGCGCCGGATGCCCGGTTGATCCTCGCCCGCGACCCGGAGGTTGACGGGCGCACGCCCATCGGCGACCTGCACCCGCCCCAACCGCGCACCACCCTGATCGTGCGCACCCGCGCCGCCTCCGCGCTGTTCGTCTCAGTCTGGAGCTTCGGCGACAATACGGCGGACGACGGAGCAGTCAGCGGCATGGCGGATGGGGATGTCAGCGTCGAAGTGCGCCACAACGGGCAGAAACGGCGCTGGCTGCTACCGTGGTGCGGCGAGGTGCGGGAAGAGAAAATGGATCGATGAGTGGATGAGCCAGTGTCCATTCATACCCGTGACAGATTAACCGGGAAGCCCAGGCTCGTAGTAGCGCCGTCAGGCGTGTGCCCGTTCACGGCGATAAAGCTCGTGACCATGCTAAGGAGAAAGGTTTACTTCTTAGTATGACAACGGGCTTTAGCTTCGTAAACTCACGGCGCGACTATTAGCCGGGATTCCCTTCTGATTGGTAATGGGCTTTCAATTTTTTGGAAGGCAAAGCGAGTATCCGGGGCGAAATTAACACAGGACGCAGTTAATGGAGGCAATAATGGCAGACCTGTATACGCCGGTGGATATTCTCGCGTTCGGCGCGCACCCTGACGACGTGGAGATCAGTTGCGGCGGCACGTTGTTGAAAGCCGCCGCGCAAGGGCATCGCGCGGCGGTGGTCGATCTCACCAGAGGCGAGATGGCTTCGCGCGGGACGGCGGAGGAGCGCGACCGCGAGGCGGCGGAAGCGGCGGAAATACTCGGTTTGGCCGCGCGCCGCAACCTGGACATGGGCGACGGGCGTTTGATGGATACCCAGGAAGCGCGCGAGCGAGTGGCGGCGGAGATTCGCCGCTTCAAGCCCCGCCTGATCTTCGCACCGATTTCCGGCGACCGCCACCCCGACCACGACGCGGCAGGCAGGCTGGTGCAGGCAGCGTCATTTTATGCCCGCATGAAAAACCGCGTCCTGCTGGATCGCGAAACGGGCGAGCCGCTCGAATCCCATTCCCCTACCCTGGTGCTGGTCTACCCGATGCACGAGCAGGCAGCGGTGACGCTCATCGTGGATATCTCCGACTATCACGAGCGCAAGGTCGAGGCGGTCAGCGCCTATCGCTCGCAGTTTTTCAACCCCATGCCGGACGACTACCAGTTCATCGGCACCGCCGATTACCTGCACATGATTCGCGCGCGAGGCGCTTTCTATGGTTCGAAAATCCAGACCAGCTATGGCGAGCCATTCATCGCCTGCAGTCCGTTGAAGATCGCCGATCCGCTGACGCTGGCCGGCGGTAAAGCCGGCTTATAATTGGGAGTGCGGACCTCTGAGTCCGCGCGTGATGTTCGACTCGCGCGGACTCAGAGGTCTGCGCTCCCAGAACCAATCGTTCACATTGAAAAGGCAGGCGGGCATGAATCTTTATGTATCCAGGCTGGGGGACGACTCTGATGGGTGGAGCTGGCAGACGGCGTACCGGACCATCCAGCAGGCGCTGCTGGCGATTCCGGACGACCGCGGCGGGCACCGGGTAATCGTACGCCCGGACACCTACATGGAGGCGAATCTCTATCCCGCCTTCACCGGGGCAGAAGGCGCGTTTAACGAGCTGGTCGGCGACTTCGACGGCAGCCTGGGGTCCGGCACCAGCGGGTGGGCGGTGATCGACAACGGCGACCCGCAGGCCGGCTTCAAAAGCTACGACTGGTGGGGCACAATCCGGGCATACGCCAGGGGGTGGTCGGAAGAGCACACTGAGGAAACATTCTCCTCCATTGTCTGGGATCGCTGGGCGTTCCGCCGGCTGTATGCCACCGGCGGTGACGGCGGGATCTTCTTCGACGGCACGAACCACGTCGAGCCGTTCAGCGTGCTGGTCGAGGATTGCGTCAGCATCGGGCGTGCCTTCGGCGGGGGGGTGGCCAGCGTGCTGTCGCGCACCGGCGAGCCGATCATCTACCGGCGCTGCCACCTGTGGGCGCTGGACTGGTGGGGCGACACCGCGGGCGCCTACGTCCGTGTCGAAAACGAGACAATGCCCGACCGGCCCGACATCCTCTTCGAGGATTGTGTCATGGTCGGTCCCCAATGCTCGCTGAAGGGCGGCAACTACGGTTTCACCACCTTCATGTGGGTGCACGTCGCGGGCTGTCGGCTGGTGACACTGAACTTCTCCCAGCCGCACGGCACGCCGACGGATGGCATTGTGCAGAGCGTCGAGCACGGCAAGTATTTGAAGGTCACCTTCGAGGACTCAACACTGATGGGCTACAAGGTGTTCGGCACCAAGGTGCAGCAGGGCACGGAGCAGGAGATCCAATACAGCACGCGGGGATCGTGCCTGGCCTACGTGCAATTCCAGCAGGAGGCGCCGGTGGGCTTCCATCGCCTGGGGCACTGGCCGGTTGAAGTTTTCGGGCAGATCGCGCCGCCGAAGCCGTTTCCACGCCGGGAATTGCTGGGACCAGCCGAGCTGGTGCGCCGCGACATGTGCGAGTTGGCGCCCATCATTTGGGACGACCGCCTCTTCCATGTCGAGTGCGTGCGGCCTGCTACCGGCGGCACGCCCGCGGATTACTACCTTCAGTTGACCGATGCAGAGACGGGAGAGACGCTGGCCCGCTTCGCGGAGGGATACAGCCTGGCGTCCGCCATCGTCCACGATAATTCGCTCTACGTGTTCGCCTCACGCTATGCGGACGGCGACTGGAACGACGTCACGCTGTTCACCTCGTCTGATCGGCGCGTGTGGGAGCGGCGGGTCGTGATCCGGCAGGAAAATGAGCACCTGTTCAACACCTCGGTCTGCCAGGGGTTGGAGGGGTTCGTGATGGCTTACGAGTCGAACGATCCCGCCTATCCGCCGTTCACCATCAAGTTCGCTGTCTCATCGGACCTGCGGGAGTGGACGAAGCTGCCGGATGCCGTCTTCGGCACGAACCGCTATGCCGCCTGCCCGTGCATCCGTTATGCCGACGGGTATTACTACATGCTCTACCTGGAGCACCGCGCCCCACGGCACGTCTTCGAGACGTATATCGTCCGTTCGCCGGACCTGCAGCGCTGGTGGCTCAGCGCGGCCAACCCGGTGCTGCAAGCGGACGGTCTGGACGAGGGGATCAATGCTTCCGACCCGGAGATTGTCGAAATTGACGGCCAAATGTATCTCTATTATGCCGTGGGCGATCAGTTAACGTGGATGAACATCAAGCGGGCGGTCTACGCGGGCACGACGGCGGCGTTTTTCCGGCAATGGTTCCCCGATCAAGGCATCGAGGATACCGGTATTGTTACGAAATCGTTGCGACATCCTCGCTTGTCAGTTTAGTCACCATAATCTGGAGGTCTTTCAACAGGAACGGTTTGTGCAGCACGCCGTCGGCCAGGTGTTTCTGGCGTTCTTCATAATCGCTGACCAGACTGCGGACGGTCACCAGGAGGACGGGAATCCGGCGGAGGCGGGCATCGGCTTTCATGCGCTCGCAGACCTGCCAGCCGTCCAGATCCTTCATGATGATGTCGAGAATTACCAGATCCACCGGCGAGGTGTCGAGCAATTCCAGCCCCCGTTGCCCGCTTTCGGCAAGGAGCACCTCGTAGCCGGCGCTTTCGAGCACCTGAGCGATCAGCGCGCGGATATCCGGTTCATCATCGATGACGAGAATACGCTTTGTCATATCACCTCTTCAGTTTTATGTTGCCTTTCCGTTCGCATATAACGGCAGTTCGAGAGAAAACATGCTCCCCTGGCCAGGTCCCGGACTGTCTGCCATCACTCGCCCGTGATGCAGCTCGACCACGCCGCGGACAATGGCCAGGCCCAGCCCCAGTCCGCCGACGGCTTCATCCCGGTCCACCTGCAAGAACGGCGTGAACACGGTAGGCAGCACATCCGGCGTTATGCCGCGTCCCGTATCTCGCACGATCAGCACCACCTTTCCGCCCGCTTGCCGGCAGGACACGGAAACCGTACCACCCGATGGCGTGAATTTGATGCCATTGGAGAGCAAGTGATCGATGCACACGGCCAGGCGCGACACATCGGCAAAAATGGGCAGCGCACGGCAGAAAGGCGACAGTGTCAGCGTCACTCCGGCTTTCTCAGCCGCGTCCATGGCGCGCCCGACCGCCTGGCAAGTCAACCGGCCCAGGTCGGCCGGCGCCATCACGCAATCCATCCGCCGGTGCTGAAGGCGCGACATATCGAGTAATTCATCGATGAGCCGCTGCTGCCGTCGCGCGTTCCGATAGACAATGGCCATCGCCTGATCCAGATGCTCTCCCGAGGCTTGATTCAGCGCGAATTCCGACCACCCGAGGATGCTGGTGAGCGGCGTTTTCAATTCGTGGGAGAGAATGGCCAGGAATTCATCCTTCGCATGGTCGATCTCCTTGATCGCCGTGACATCATGCGACACCAGCACGGCGGCGATCGCCTTCCCCGCCCGATTATGCACCGGCAGCGCGCTCACCAGCGTCACGCGTGACGAGCCATCCTCGGTCTGGATATGCACTTCTTCATTGAGGATCGTCTCCCCATCAGCGATTACGCGGGCGAGCGGCATCTCCTCCGCATCATACGGCGCGCCGTTCGGATGAAAGGCCTGAATATTACAGGAGTGCTCGGTATTCGGCACCGGATGGCGGACGATATGCGCCATCCGGGCATTGCCGCGGATCACGCGGCCCGAGGGCACTTCCGCGATGAGGACGCCGACTGGCAGTTGATCGAGCACGGCGGTTTGCAGCGCCCGCTCGCGCTCCAACTCGGTTTCCATGTTTTTGCGCCTGGTGATATCGCGGTTGCTGCCCCGCCGTCCCCGGAACGCCCCGTCAGCGCCATACACCGGCCGGCAGACATGATTGATCCAGCGCACCCCGCCGTCACGGTGGATGATGCGAAAATCGAGATCAAAGGTCTCGAATGATTTCATTTCTTGCTGGAAGTGACGCCATACTCTCCGGCGATCCTCCGGATGGATGATGCGTTCGAGCAGCATGGGGTCGGCCAAGAAGTCCGCCGCCGGATACCCGGTAATGCGCTCGGATGATGGGGAGATATACTTAAGGGTGTAATCAGGATCAAGCCAGTATTCGAGATCGCAAGTGTAATCGGCCACCATGCGGTAGCGCTCTTCCTGCTCGGTGAACAGGGCATTTTGCTGTTCCCGCGTCTGCCGTTCCGCGGTCATATCCGTGAAACAGACCGTCAGGCCATCTTGCGACGGATAGACGCGCTCGCGCGCCCAGATATGCAGGACATCACAGAATGTTTCGAATTTCACCGACTCCCCGGTGGTCAGGGCGTGATGGTATTGGCGGTACGCGTCACTCCCAACCGCCTCGGGGAACAGTGACCAGATGACCTGGCCGATCAACTTGTCGGGTACTATATCGAATTTACGCGCGGCGGCGGGATTGACATAGGTGAAGCGCCAGTCCACATCCAGGGCAAACACGGCATCCGTGATCCGCTCGAGGACACCCTCGACGGGTACGGACCGGGCAGCTGCCGATGCTGGCACGTGAGTGTTCACCTGTGCTTCTTTCCTGGGGGTTTTTCAGGGTTGGCAGCGGGGAAATATTCGCCTCCCCGTAAACCAATCAAAAATATAACCGATGAATGGAGAAGCGTTTGGTAAATTTTTCAGACAACAGGGCGGAAAGGCGCAAATTGTCACACTGCAGGAAGTCGGAGTCGGACCAGTCGGACCGGTCTGATGATTTGGATCGGTCCGACCGAAAGGCCGAGTCGCTCACCGCTGGTTTTGTTCCGCCACCTCGCGGACGATAGCCGCGGCCAGTTCACAATGGTTGGGCTGATATTTCGCGCAGATCGTGGCCCAGCGGATGAAGGTGTCCAGGAAGTCGCGAGCGGTCGGGCAGGAATCCGCACTATAGCGATACTCCCGCGCGGCGGGCGGCTGCGAGTAGGGATACACTTTATTACGAGCGCGCTCGTCCAGGAAAGTGATGGCGGCGGGCATCAGATAGTAGCGTGAGGTGCCCACACCCGGGATGCCGGCCTCCGCCAAGTGGCCGGCAAACGCATCCGCCGTGCAGCGGAACGCCGCGGGGTCGAGGCTCAACCCCACCATCCAGCAAGAATATACGTTCTGATACTCCGGGATGGCCAGCGGCGTGACACCCGGAATCTCCGCCAGCAGCTCCATCAGGTAGCGCGCCATTTTGTCGATGTGAGCGACCTGGCCGCGGATGATCTCCAACTGCCCCAGCGTGATGGCCGCTGTACAGTTCGGCATACGATAGGCATAACCGGGCGCGACATGCTTGCGGCCGAAGCCGGGTTCCATCGCCGCCCCGCGGCTCTGCGCGATGAAGCGCACGCGATCGGCCAGCGCGTCATCGTTTGTCACCAGGCAACCGCCCACGTCGGAACCCAGTGTTTTCTCCGAATCGAAGGAAAAGCCCGCGGCATCGGCCAGTGTGCCGGCATACCGTCCCTTATACTCGCTGAACACCGCCTGGCAGGCATCTTCGTAGACGATCAGCCCATGCCGTTTCGCCAGCGCGTTGATCGGGTCCATGTCGCAGAGCAGGCCGGTTTTATGCACCACCAGGATAGCGCGCGTTCGGTCGGAGATGCACGGCTCGATGGTGTCCGCGTTGACGTTCACCGTGCCGGGGGTGGTATCGGCGAAGACGGGGATATAGCGCTCGTTGATCAGACCCTGCACCGTGCCGTAGTCGGTGACCGGGCTGACGATAATTTCATCGCCCGGCGCGAAGCCGAACGCCGCCGCCAACGAAGCCAGCGCCGGCGTGCAGCCCGGGGTGGCGACGCAGTGCTTCACCCCCAGTTCCTTCGCGAAGGTCTCCTCAAAGCGTGTCATCATGTCGATGGTCAGACCGCTATCCACCACCTCCTGCAGGTATTTCATGCAGTTCGGTCCCATCTCCCGCGGGAAGGGATTGGGCAGGGAGCCGACCATATCGCGATATGCCGCCGCGCCGAATTTCGCGCGCTCGATCTTCTCGGTCATAATCAACCTCTTTCATTCTTTGCGTCTTTGCGTCTTTGCGTGAAACCTTTCTTCAATTCAAAGGCGTCGTTGTTCAAGCAGGTAGGCCACCACGTCGTTTGGCTCCGCCAGCCAGACGTCTTCACCACCGACCCGGCAGACGGTGGCGAAACGTTCTTCGAGCTGCTCGGTGGTGCAGTCCTTCGCCGGGTGGACGGGCTTGCCGGGGGTCGGGCAGTGACAGTAATCGATGATCCACCCGCCGCAATCGATGGCCTGGTGGATGCGCTTATACGGATCGAAGACGGAGTAGAACGGCGGCGGGTATTCTGTGTGCAGCGGGCAGCGGCACAGGCGCAGCAGGTCCACGTCCGACGGGTTGACTTCATCGAAGATCGTCAGGATTGAGTTGTAACCAGCTTGCCTGGCGACCTTCAGCGCGGCGGGATAACTTTCGTTGTTGCCCGGCACGCAAAACATGGTGACCGGCATGCCGATGGCCTGTTCCAGCATCAGCCGGCTCTGCGCCACCTCGTAGTCCGCCACCTCATCCGAGATGTAAA
>Ga0172368_10003418_pt1 | contig 19256 bp, 17 predicted proteins | sample Lak11m_FD_114540 | JGI IMG/M metagenome (GOLD analysis project Ga0172368, IMG submission 114540) | Freshwater microbial communities from Kabuno Bay, South-Kivu, Congo - kab_022012_11m | ecosystem: Environmental > Aquatic > Freshwater > Lake | place: Democratic Republic of the Congo: South-Kivu...
GATGTGCCCAAAGACGCCAATGGGATGCCGATGACCCGTGCCAAGCGCTTGCAACAGATGCGCGAACAGGGGGGCGGCGCGCCACTGGCAGAACCCGGGAATTGACAACAGTAGGCGGCATGGTCGCCATGCGCACACCATCGGGGCGCGGTCATTGATGCGACCGCGCCCTGATGGCGTCCAAGGCCCCTCTCGCGGATCGGCAAGTTTTGCACGCAAGTGAATCCCGGAGGCATGCAGCGACGATCTGCGTGCATGCCTCCGGGATTGTCATTAAGGAGCCGGCTATTCATGCAAATAACCCAGCGACTTCAGTTGTTTGATCATCGCCTGCTGTGACGGCGAGTTTGCAAAGCTCGCCTGCCATCGCTGCTGGTCGGCTTTCGTGCCGGCGTAACGGACTTCTTGCTGCATGTTATAATCATTCCATGCGTCGAATTGAGCGACCAGCGTTTTGGCCTCCGCCAATTGCTTCGCCGGCAGGACGTGCTGTTCCAGGGGATCAGCCGCCAAATTGAGCAATTGCCGGCCATCCTCATCCGACACGGCATACTTCCGCTGCCCGGAGATGATACATCGCGCGAAAAACTCGCCGGTGCTGAAGATGGGCTTCTCCTTGCAGCGCAGCACGCCGGACAGATCGACGGCATCGCCCTGCATCTGGAAGCGGTCGCGCGGATAACCCAGGTACGACAGCAGCGACGGGGTGACATCGATCAGTGGGAAATTGCCGCGCACAACACGGCCCGTCCGCTGGCGCGGGAGCTTTATAATGAGGGGCACATGGATGAGTTCCTGATACACCGTCCGCCCATGCCCCACCCCGCCATGCTCGCGGAATTCCTCCCCGTGATCGGCGAAAAAGACGATCAGCGCGTTGTCATACAGGCCTTGCGTTTTCAACTCCGCCAGGAGGTCCCCGATCGCACGATCGGTGTAGGCAATCTCCGAGTCGTACCGGGCCAGGTCCCGTCGCCGTTTCGCGAGCGGCGGTCCGGTGAGGGTATGCGAGAGCGACTGCTCAACCTTGCGGTCATGCCGCGACTCCCCGAAGGTGAAGCCGGGATTCTGGCAGTAGGGATAGTGCGGATCCATATAAGCGACAGACATGAAGAAGCGTTTGTCCTTCACCTGCCGCAAGCGGGCGATGACATCGCGTGTCACCGTGGGCGACGTCCGATTGCAATCGCGGTTCAGTGTCGAGGGTTTATCGTTATAGCTGTCATACCCCTGCATATTGCCGGGCGTGGCGCCGATCCAGACGTTGCTCACGACAGCACTGGTCGAATACCCGCGATCATGGAGCACCTCGGCCAGCGTCGTGAAGGCGAGCGGCGTGCCGTAGGTGGGGGCGATTTGATCCTGGATACCGACCCCCATACGCTCGAGCATTCCGGAGTGCGTGGTAAACAATACATCGGGATACTGCGAGGAAAACAGGGAACTCACCGAGAACGGCGTATACGAGCCCTGGGCGATCGCCTGCTCGAAGCGCGTGCCGGTCTGCGCAAAGCGATCGATATTGGGCGTGGTGGGTAGATCATACCCATAACAACCGAGATGATCAACACGCAGGGTATCGACCATGATGAAAATAACGTTGGGTGTACTGCGCAGCGCCGCAAGGTTGTGCCACCGGTACAGGCCCCAGGCCAGGTTCAACCCGGCGGCCAGGAGAAGGAGAAGAACAAGCACACCGACAGCCAACTGCCGCAGTATCAGGCGGCAGAGGGCAAACAGGGCAAGGCGATAAGCTGCAGCCGGCGCGTCCTCGCTATCCGGCGCCGCCGCCCGGCGACGCGACCGCAGGATGCGCCACTCAACCCACCCCAGCAGCGCCAGCGCAAGCAACAGGCTATACGGACTGACGAGGTGATGCCCGCAGAAGATGATTGCCGATCTCACGGCTTGTGTCACCATCCGCCGGTGGTCCGGATAGCGCAATAAATAGATGACAATGACGGCGCCGAAGGTGAGCAACGGCAGGACAAAGCGCAGAAATAACCGGACCTTCCCGCGCCCCAGCGTTCCGATCCGGAGGAGAGCGGCCGATAATAATGTCGCACCGATTGCCGCCGGCATCCAGCGGTCGATCGTCTTGGCCAGGATTTGCACAGCCGTGGCAAACAGATGGTAACCGAGGTAATCATTCGCTTCGAAGGTGCTGGTCGCGTTCAAAGGCAGGATTTCCCACAATCCGGCGACGACCGCCAATCCGATACCAACGCATACTGCCCGGACCCAGTAATGGAGCCAGGTTGCCCGAGGTTTCATCGTTTCCTCCGATTCGTGATAAGAAAGGCCATCCGTACCCCAAAATTATACGGAGCCTCTACAACGGCACGTTCGATGAACGTATCTACGACCCGACCACGATGGAAATGCGGAATCATTCGAGCTTGGAGCCGTGGTCCGGTACTCCATTATTGCTGCGTTGACAGGCAATCCCCGGTGGTACCGGCGGAAGGTGGTGTCGTCATACCGCAAATTGGATATAAATCCATATATATTATCGCAGAATTGGTTAGAATTTACACACGGGTCGGTAGAATGTAAAATAAATTGTTTAGCACCAGGGCGCATATTCCCAGCTCCGTACACTTTTAGCAATCAGGTTCGCTGTTTATCATGAGGAGTTAGTTATGGCATGTGGGAGAACGCGGCAACGGTTCTGGCTGTGGATAGTGCCGGCCGGTCTTGCAGGCGCTGTCATCGGGGGGACCTGTGAAGCCCTGCTCCCCGCAAGCACGAGTGAATTTTTACAGCAGCAATATTTCCATTACCAGTTGTATGCGACGGGTTTCCAGGCGCTGGCCGGCTTCATAGATCGGTGGTTGCCTTACACCCTGACGGCGGCTTTGCTTCTCGCCATGGCCTGCCGGACCGGCGGGCTGAAGCGCAGATGGCAACGGCGCCTGCTACAGACCGGATTGCTGCTGGCGGCAGCCGGCCTGGCGGCATATTATCTCTACCGGACCGGTCGCTGGCCTGCCCTCCTTCGCGCTATACCGCCTGCCGCGGCACAGCTCAAGTCGCTTCTGCTGGGTCCCGCGGGTCTCGTCATTCTGTTGTTTATCATGGTCTGGGTGCTCTGGCGCCTGCGGCGACCGCGCGTCTTGCCCGCCGGCACAGCGCGAGGTGAAAGGCAGGAACCTGCGACCCATCGCCCGCGGGGCATGCTCAGGATGGCAGCGATCCGTGGAGCGCAAGGTCTTATTATGCTGCTGGCTGCCGTCGCGATCGTGGTGAATTGCGCCGCGTGGGTGCTGCCCTCCTCTGCCCGGCGCAGCGTGCAGACGAAGCCCAATATTATCTTTATCATGCTCGATACCCTGCGTGCCGATCATCTCGGCTGTTACGGGTATGATCTGCCAACCACGCCCAATATCGACCGCTTTGCTCGCGAGTCCACACGCTTCCAGCACGCCGTGTCACAGGCACCGTATACGTTATGGTCGGTCGCTTCGCTGATGTCCTCGTGCTACCCGGAAACGCTGTTTCCCGCTGACATCGAGGGCTCCTGTCTCGGGGCGAACCTGACCCAGCCGACGCTGGCGGAATTTTTGCATGACCGGGGATATGCCACTGCCGCTATCATCAGCAACCCATTGCTGGACGCATCTTCGTTCACCATGCAGGGATATGACAGCTATGACGACCGCCTGGCGCACTTGGCGCCAGAGACACCAACCTCCGAGGAGATGACCCGCGCGGCCATCAAGCGCGTCTCCGCTATGAAAACGCAGCCGTTTTTCCTCTCACTGGTGTATATGGATCCCCATCAGCCGTATGTGCTCCACCCGCAATTCGTTTTCGGGGAATCGGCGTGTGACTCGATTCGCCGGAACCGCATCAACACGGCGTATCCACGGCAATTTCCGCTGCGCCGGAAGACGGTGCAGGCCTATGACAGCGAGATCGCCTTTACGGATTATCACATCGGGCTGTTTCTGCAGGAGCTGAAGCGTCAGGGTCTGTATGATGATGCTTGTATCGTGTTCTTTTCCGATCATGGCGAGGAATTCCTGGACCACGGCTCCTGGGGGCACCGCTGGACGCTGTATGAGGAGGCGATTCAGGTGCCGCTGATCGTGAAGCTTCCGCACCAGCGCCAGGGCCGGGTTGTCACCGGCGCCTTCCCGCTGATCGACCTGGTGCCGTCGCTGCTGTCCAGCCTGGACTATGATCCTTCGCCGTTGAAAATGAGCGGCACGCCAAATCACCTCGCCTCGCTGCTCCACTGCGCCGATAAGCCAATCTACAGCACCGCACTCGAAGGAGTGCAAAGCGTCAAGAACGGCACCTCCAAATACATCTGCAACTTCGATCCGGATGATATTCAGCGCGTGCAGGACGGAAAATCAGCCGTCATTCGCGTGAAACGAACCCAGTTTTACGACCTGACAGCGGATCCGCTTGAACAGCACAACCTGAATGCCGCCAAACCAGCGGGCGCCGTATTATTGAGCGGATTATTGCAAAAGCATGACAGCACGCTGTATTCTCAGGTGATGAAAGGCGCCCCCAAAGCAGACAAGGCGATGTACGACCGCTTGAAATCACTCGGCTACCTGAGTCCGGGAGCGACCCCCACTCTGGTAAAAGATGGCAAAAAGATGCCTCGCGAATAAGCGGTGGCAAGCAACTGGCGTGGCGCACGTCTCCACTCCGGATTTCCGCGTGCCCCAAGATGATATCTGCTATAATACCCATATCACCGGTCTCGCCTTCCTGGAGGTGCACATGCTGGTTCTCATCGATAACTACGACTCGTTCACCTATAACCTGGTGCAATACTTCGGGCGCCTGGGCGTCACGCCGCAGGTGTTCCGAAACGATAAAGTATCCATCACCGAGTTGGAGGCGCTGCAGCCGGAGTACCTGGTCATCTCGCCCGGCCCGAAAACGCCGAAGGAAGCCGGCATCTCCTGCGATGCCATCCGCACTTTTGCCGGGCGCATCCCGGTGATGGGGGTCTGCCTGGGGCACCAGAGCATCGGCTACGTCTACGGTGGGACGATCGGCGCCGCGCCGCAGTTGATGCACGGCAAAACCTCGCCCATCCATCACGATGATCGCGGCCTGTTCCACGGGCTGCCCAACCCCTTCGAAGCGACGCGCTACCACTCACTGGTGATTACGCCGGAATCGCTGCCGGACTGCCTGGAGATGTCCGCGTGGACGGCGGAGGGGGTGATCATGGGCATCCGCCATCGCGAATTCACCGTGGAAGGCGTGCAATTCCACCCGGAATCCATTCTCACCGACGCCGGCCTGACACTGCTGCAGAATTTCCTCGCGCGGCGGGGTGGGCGCTGGTAAGTCATGATAAGAGTATAACTGGTTCGGTGGTTGAGTAGGCATCATTCACTACTCACCACTCACTATTCACTTCTAACTTATCACTTGTATACTCCGCTTGGTTCACCCTTCGCCTTGACGGCCTGCCCTCCGGCAGGTAGACTGCCACTGAGTACTCGTTGTGGAGGTTGGGCATGAAAGTCCGGGTTGACCGTGAGTTGTGCAAAGGCGCCGGGTCCTGCGTGGCCATTGCGCCGCAGGTCTTTCAGCTTGACGAAGCCGACAAGGCAGTGGTCATCGATCAGCACGGCACCGACGACGACACCATCTGGGAAGCCGCGGAAGCCTGCCCCTTCGACGCGATTATCCTGGAAGACGGCGATACCGGGGAGTGGTTGTATCCGTAAGTTGGTAGTAGGGAAGAGTGGAAGGCTGGAAGAATGGGTCATGCCACCCATTCTTCCAGCCTTCCACTCTTCCCTACTGCAAAATTCAATCGTTCATCGCCATCACCATTTGCGCCTTGACGGCGCGCACGATGATTTCCCCGAACAGCTCGCGCTGAACCACTTCGATGCGATGCAGGCGCATCAACTCCAGCACCGCCAGGAAGGTGATGATCACTTCGAAGCGCGTTGGCACCGCCTGCCCTTCACCGAAGAAGACGCTGGTGAAACGGATGCCGTCGGGATGCATCTCAAGCAGGTTGAGGAGCAGCAGCATCTGCTGACGGATGGTGACCTTCGGGCGTACGACTTCGCGCAACATCGGCCCCGCCGCCTCGACGCGGGCCAGCACTTCCTGCAGCGCCGCCCACAGACCAAAGGGGTCTGTATCGCCGGCCAGCCGCGATTCGGGACGCACGAAGGGCATCTCCTGTACCACGGCCGTGCGGGAAAACACCCGCTGCTGTTCGCCGGCGCGGCGGTTCAATTCTTCCGCCGCCGATTTATAGCGCTGATACTCCAGCAGACGCCGCACCAGCTCCGCGCGCGGGTCCTCCTGTTCTTCTTCTTCGATCAATTCCGCGGGCGGGCGCGGCAGCAGCATGCGGGACTTGATCTCCATCAGCGTGGCAGCCATCACCAGGAAATCGGCGGCCACCTCGATATCCATCGCTTCCAGCAGCGCCAGATAGTCGAGGAATTGCCCGGTGATCACCGCAATGGGGATGTCGTAGATGTCGAGCTCCTGCCGACGGATGAGGTAGAGGAGCAGATCGAGCGGCCCCTCGAAGGTCGGCAGCGTCACCGGATAACCGGTGAAGCGTGATAATTGCTCCTGGCTGAGCGATGGCGATGTGTAGGCGATAGTCATAGCTGCAATAAGACAGAAAAGAGTACGGCTAGTGTTATAAGTTATTCGCCTACACCAGGGATACTCCTCTTGCTCAAAAAAAATAATCACAAAGTACGTGTCCCGTTAACACCGGTTACCCAGGGCAGCAGAACAGCCCCGGCCTGCAGGCAGGCCGGGGCTGTTTGCACAGGACATTATCTGGACTCGGTAAATAGGGCCACGTCACGGGGACGAGTGCCGATCCCATTGATGGAATTGATCACCGTATTGGATTCCGTATCGATCATGCGCACGTTATTATCATTCTGGCAGACGACGTATGCGATGTCGCCGCTGCCGTTGATGGCCGCGCTGCTGGGAGCCGCTCCCACCAGGATGGTGCCGGTCACGGCATTGGTTGCCGTGTCGATTACCGAGACCGAACCGCCCGAGCTATTGGTGACATACACGCGGTCGCCGGTTGACGTGATGGCCATGCCGAAGGGATTATTGCCGACTGGAATGGTGGCGAGCGTGTCGTAATCTGAGGTGCGCAACACGGTGACAGTGGCCCCGGTGAACTGGCTCACATACGCCTTCGTGCCGTCCGGGCTGAAGACCATATCAATGGGGCCGTTGTTCACCGTATAGTTATCGGTAATCGTATTGTTTGCCAAATTCAGAATCGACACGCCGCTGGTACTCTGTGTGACGACACAGGCATACGTAGCGGACGGGTGAATGGCCACACAACTCGGGCTGCCGACCACCGGCACGGTGGCGATCACGCTCCAGGTGGTGGTATCGATGACGCTCACCGTCTTACTGGTGAAGTTCGCCACGTAGAGACGAGTGCCCCCCGGTCCCACCGTGATGTCGTGCGGATTGGCGCCGACGATAATCGTGTGGGTGACCGTATCCGTATTCATATCGATGACGGATACCGTACCGTTTCCCCAGTTTGCGGTATAAATGCGCCGGTTGGCCTGATCAACCGCCGTGCTGATCGGATTGACACCGACCGGCGTCGTAGTAATTACCTCGCGCGTAAGCCCATCGACTTGCCAGAGCGCATTCCCGTCGTAATCCGTCACCGCCGCCACGGAACGCGTGCCCCCGGAATCTGATCCCGATCCTCCGCACCCGGAATAAAACAGCAGGCCCAATACCGTTAGAAACAACAGAGCCCATGGTGCGAAACGCTTCATCACTGCCCCTCCCGTGCAAGAAATTCACCTCTATGCGATAAAGTTACCGCATGATCAAAGTGGAGGAAAGGGAGAGAACTCTACACAGTTCGCCACATGATGCTATTCCGACACAGCCTTGTTAAAAATGTTTACAGAGAAGCCTGGTCCGAGGGGCTCCCTGCCACTGACCGTGCGAAGGCGAATTGCAGAATTCGCTCCTCGATGTCGGATCATCCTGACGAATGACCGCCGTTGCCGCGTCTTGCTTTGGGAACGATAAAACCGGCAGCATACACCGCGGATCGTTCACCGGCATAAGGAGGACTGAGCATGGGAAGCCTAGTCGGATTGCGTATGGAATCAGAGCGAATCGACAACTCGACAGCCATCGTCGAACTGCATGGCGAATTGGACAACTTCACGGCAACACGCGCGAAAACGGCGATACGGTCACTCATTGGGGAGGGATGCCATCACCTGGTGCTGAACCTGCACTGGCTGGATTTCATCGACAGCACCGGCTTGAGCGTGCTGATCGGGGCGTTGCGCGATGCCCGTGAGACCGGCGGGAGTATCCGGTTGGTCGCGCCGCTGCATCATGTGCGCCGTATATTGGAGATTACCCGGCTGACATATGCCTTCCCCATCGACCCGTCAACGCAGGCGGCGCTGTTGGAGATCCGACGCGCGGAGTATCCGGAGGAGGAGCCGGTCGACAAAGCAGCGTAACGGTACCCTTTCAGTATCTATCACCGAATCCAGAGACATACGACATGGCTGACTGCTATCTCGTGTGACAATATGACTTCGTATATTCGGGCTTTGTCGACCACCTGCTATCCTGGCGCTCGCTCCACTGTGTTATTATTCAGATAGATTCTTTTATACGCCGAAACAACACGGTCGGGAGGCAGCAATGGAGATCGGATTCATCGGTCTGGGCCGCATGGGGTTGAATATGGTGACACGCCTGGCGCAAGGCGGGCACCGGGTCGTCGCGTTCTCACCGAGCGGCAAACACCGGCAGGCGGTGGAGGAGGCGGGTGGAACGCACCCGGAATCGCTGGTAGCGCTGGTGGCGTCACTGCCAGCGCCGCGGACGCTCTGGCTGATGGTGCCGGCGGGACAGGCGGTGGACGACAATATCGAGGAGCTGCTGCCGTTGCTGTCGCCGGGCGACTTGATCGTGGACGGCGGCAACTCCTACTACCGCGACAGCAAGCGACGGGCAGCCTACCTGGCGGAGAAGGGCCTGCAGTTCGTCGACGCCGGCACCTCCGGCGGCATCTGGGGGCTGCAGATCGGCTACTGCCTGATGGTCGGCGGCGCGCCGGAGGCGGTGGCGCGCGTCCGTCCCGCCCTGGAGACGCTGGCGCCGCCGGACGGCTACCTGCACGTCGGGCCGGCGGGCGCCGGGCATTATGTGAAGATGGTGCACAACGGCATCGAATACGGCATGCTGCAGGCGTATGCCGAAGGCTTCGAGATTCTGCATGCCGGCGAATACGATCTCGATCTGCAAAAAGTCGCCGCCCTCTGGAACCACGGCAGCGTGGTGCGCTCCTGGCTGCTGGAGCTGGCGGAGCGAGCCTTCGCGGACGATCCCGGGCTGGACGGCATCCGCGGCTATGTGGAGGACTCGGGCGAGGGGCGCTGGACGGTGGCGGAGGCCATCGACCACAACGTGCCGGCGCCGGTGATCACGCTGTCGCTGCTGGAGCGCTTCCGTTCGCGGCAGGACGAATCTTTTTCCGCGAAGGTGATCGCCGCGTTGCGCAACCAATTCGGCGGGCATGCCGTGAAGAAGAAAGAGTGAGCCAGTAAGTAGTAAGTAGTCGTCAGTGAGAAAGTGATAAGATGCACACGGTTCGGTGGTTGAGTAAGCAAGAAAGCTTTCCACAGCTCCCGCGCCGTCCCGAAACCACTACAATTAATAACTACTTACTACTCACGACTCACTCATCTGGTGAAGGAGTGGAAGGTGGAATCCACCAACATTATTGAAGCTCCGCATGAGCACGTGCACCCGGAGCCGTCGATGATCGTCATCTTCGGCTCGCGGGGAGACCTATCGGGCCGCAAGCTGCTGCCGGCGTTATACAACCTGTTCGCCGACCGGATGATGCCTCACCACTTCGCGGTGCTGGGGTTGAGCCGCAAGCCGCACACGCGTGAAGAATTTGTCAGCGACGTCTACCAGGACCTGACCGAGCACTCGCGCCGCCCGCCGCGGGTCAATGTCTGGAGCCCGTTCAGCAAGCGGCTGGATTATTTCCATGGCGACTTCAGCAAACCGGATGCCTTCATCGATCTGAAACGCAAGCTGGAGGAGATGGACCGCAAGCATAAAACGGAAGGCAACCGCGTCTTTTACCTGGCGGTGCCGCCCGACGTGATGCCGGGACTGCTGGCGTGCCTGCGGGAATCCGGGCTGATTACCCCGCCCAATTCACGGCCGTGGACCCGCGTGGTGTTCGAGAAACCCTTCGGCGAAGACCTGGAATCCGCCTGTGAGCTGAACCGGCTGGTGAGCGAAACACTGGATGAATCGCAAGTGTACCGCATCGATCATTACCTGGCCAAGGAGACGGTGCAGAATATTCTCGTCTTCCGCTTCGCCAACGCGCTGTTCGAATCGTCGTGGAATCGGCAGCTCATCGACCACGTGCAGATCACCATGGCGGAGGACATCGGCATCGGCGGCCGCGGCGATTTTTACGAGCAGGTGGGCGTGCTGCGCGACGTGGTGCAAAACCACGCGCTGCAGCTCATGTCGCTGGTCGCCATGGAGCCGCCGCTCTCCTTTTCAGCGGATGCCATTCGCAACGAGAAGATGAAGATCCTCAGCTCCGTACGCCTGCCTTCCCCCGAAGAAGCGGTGCGCGGGCAGTACCGGGGGTATCGGGACGAAACGCACGTGGCGCCGGATTCGCAGACGCCGACCTTTGCCACCATGCGGCTCTTCATCGACAACTGGCGCTGGCAGGGCGTGCCGTTCTACCTGCGGGCGGGCAAATGCATGGCGGAGCGCCTGACGCATATCGTCATCCAGTTCCGCCGTATCCCCGTGTGCCTGTTCGGCGATGATAAGGTTTGCCAGACGATCGATCCCAACACGCTAACGCTGCGCATTCAGCCGATGGAGAGCATCAACCTGTCCTTCATGGTGAAGCCGCCGGGCATGCAGCTTGACATCCACCCGGAAGAGCTGAATTTCTGCTACCACTGCCGGTACGGGGAAAGCTTTGACGCCTACGAGCGACTGCTGCTCAACCTGCTGCAGGGCGATCAGACGCTGTTCGTGCGCAGCGACGCGGTAGAGGCGCAATGGCGCATCATGGAGCCGATCCTGAAATACTGGGAGAGCCACCCGGCGGAGGATCTCCCGAATTACGAATCCGGCAGTTGGGGACCGGCAGCCGCCGATGCGTTGATCCAACGGGATGGACGCCGCTGGCGAAACAACGATGTCAAGGCGTCAACAGCGCATGCAGATTATCAGCCACACGCGCCGAAAGCACGTCAGGCGATTCGCCGCGCAGGCGGGCGATGAAGTTGAGGATCGTGGGGATGCAATCGGGCCCCACCTGCTCCGCCGGCACGGTTTCCAGGCCGATGGCAGGCGCGTCGGTTTCCACCAGCAGATGGTCGGCGGGCACGGCGACGGCGACCTGGTGCACACGCTTGGCGTTCTGGCGGGTGACCGAGCCGGTGAAGGAGAGGTAAAATCCCAGCGCCAACAGCAGGCGCATCGTCTCCAGGCTGCCGGAAAAAGCATGCATAATGCCGCGCGACGGCAACTCCTGCAGACTGGGAAGCAGGCGATCCCAGCGGCGCCGGCAGTGTACCAGCACGGGCAGGCCGTGCTCGGCAGCCAGGGTCAACTGCGTCCGAAAGACCGCTTCCTGCTTCACTGGATCGTCGTGCTCAATAGCCCCGTCCAGCCCGATCTCGCCGACAGCGACAATCCGCGGGTCTCCCAGCAACGGCGACAACCAGGACAGGTCGTCGCTTTCCGTGACGAACCAGGGGTGCAGCCCTACCGCGGCGCGGACGGCGTGATACTGTTCTGCCAACTCCACGGCTTTCAGCGAGCTCTCCCGATCCCACCCCGGCACGATTACCTGCGTCACCCCCACCGCTGCCGCCCGTGCGAGCACCTCCCCCACCCGCCCGTCAAAGGCGGGGTCGTTGAGGTGGCAATGGGTGTCGGTCAAGGTGACCATGGCACATCCTGGGACCGCCGGCGTCCCGCGCCGGCCCTGCGGCGGTACTCCGCCGCTATATCTAGGGAAGCTTATCTCTGCGGTTGTACTCAACCGCGATCCCAGGGCAGGCGCGGGACGCCTGCGCGCCCAGGATTCATTCCTGAATAATCTCCACATTCGCGCGCGGGACAAGCACGGTGTCGCCGTCGTCCAGCTTCACCTCCGCCACGCGCACCATGGCTTCCGTCTCGATTTGATGCAGCTCGGCCGGCAGGCCGGTCACGGTGGCGAAGCGGCCGAAATACGGCTCGCGGATCAGGCGCACACGCACGCCAAGGCCCAGCTCGCTGCCATGCGGCTCGGTTACCGCGGACGAGCCTGTATGCTCCGGCACGATGATCTCCGGGCGGATGACGCCGGCGCGGATCTGCGTGGCGCCGTTGATGGAGGCGACTGCGCCTTCCAGCGAGCTCAGCAACGCGAAGGTGCGCGACGCCATCGCCAACTGACCGAAGCCTTCGGTGAGGATCAGGGTGAGCGCCACATCTTCCTGGCCGGTGATGGCCACGCCGATGTCATACCCCAGGTAGGCACGCATGACGGCGTCGCTCACCGCGCCGACAATGATGCCCACCGCACCCACTTCGATGGCACGGCGGATCTGCGCAACGTTCGTGGTGGCGCCGCCCAGCAGCACGCAGCCGGCGCAATCCGGGCCCAGGCGCTTTTCATCCAGCGGGGCGTCCGGGCCGTCGGACACCGTCTTCAGCTTGCCGCGCCGCTCACCGCCGACGCCGAAAATCCCCTGCACCAGCGCGCCTTCCGTCAGCACGGTGGCGCCTTCTTCAGGCACCACTTCCTCGATGGTGCCGGTGATATACGCGTTCAAGTTCAACGGTACCGGGCGCTCGCGCAGGCCGATGGTGCCGGTGAGCGGACTGACGTATTCGATGGTGCCGTCGGCGGGCGCCGCCAGCTTCGAGCCGAACAGCCCGAACAGGCCCTTCGTCTCCGCCAGCACTTCGCCTTGAGTCACGGTTTCACCCTCCCGCTTCTTCAGCAGGCGCAGAAACTCATCCGCCCCAATCCCCAGCCGCTCGGCTCCCCGCACGGCCTGAATATTCCCTGGCAGCATGGCGCGCGCCACCACGTCGTCGGCATCCACGCACTGCCCTTCGGTCACCACCACCTCGCCCTTCAACGGCAGGCGGCGCACTTTACGAATCACGGTATGGTCCGTGACCAGCAATCCCGGTGTATACGCAGTCGGCATGTCCGTATTGTACCATATCAGCCGTGTAGCGAATCACTGCAGGAAAATGAATTTTTGCCTGGAAAGATAAGCTTATAAACCACAGAGACACAGAGGCACTGAGACACAGAAGATAATTAATTCCTTCGGAATTTATATACACAGCAAAATTGATTGTAGGAGGATGGGTGATGCCATACGACCGTTTCAATCGAAAACACCTGGTAGGAGGACATCAGTTTGTTCCGCCGGTATTAAATGAAATCTCGGGAAAAATAGTGAATGCCGCTTTTATGGTGCATTCGACACTTGGGCCAGGCTTGTTCGAGAAAGTCTATGAACTCTGTCTGGTCCACGAGCTTGAGCTGGCAGGTCTTCGAGTGGAGCGGCAAGTCCCTGTACCTATTCTTTATGGTGATCTAGAAATTCCAGCCGGTTACTATATTGATCTGCTGGTAGAGGGAAAGGTAATAATCGAATTAAAGGCAGTTGAGCAAATATTGCCGGTTCACAAAGCACAACTGCTTACCTACTTGAAACTGTATAATCGCCGCCTCGGTCTCCTCATAAATTTCAACGTCCCGCGAATTCGTGACGGCATCGACAGATTGGTTATTTAATTGTCTCTGTGCCTCTGTGTCTCTGTGGTTCAATTAAAACAAGGAGGCCTTGTATGCCATTGACCCTGGTGGCCCGGCGGGGGGTGTTGGAGGAGAAGAAGGCGGAGTATGCGGGGGTGGAGATCTGGCGGTCCACGCTCGAGGGGAAAGAGGTGGAGGCGGTCGTCTATCCCGACCTGGTCGGCGCGGGCCAGCCGGGAGACTTCGTGCTGATGAACACCACGGCGATCGAGCTGGAGCTGGGCACCGGCGGGCAGCATTTCGTCATCGCGCGGACGACGATAGGCGCGCCGGTGATCCCCGAGCGCGTCAACCGCGACGAGGGGCATATCATGAAGCTCCGCTACACGCCGCTGCAGCTGCGCGTGCTTGCCGCCGAGGAGGAAGCCAGCCCATATCATGACGCGTTACGCGCCATGGACCGCCTGCCCGGCACGCCGGTAATCTGCCTGGGCCTGCACAGCCAACTCGCGCCTGCCGCCGCCGGGGTGAAGGCGGCCAATCCCGACCTGCGCGTGGCCTACGTGATGACCGACAGCGGCGCGCTGCCCCTCGCCTACAGCCGCCTGGTCGATCAGCTTCACAAGGCCGATCTGCTCGATGTTACCGTCACCGCCGGGCAAGCGTTCGGCGGCGATCTGGAGGCGGTGAATCTCTACAGCGCCCTCGCCGTCGCGGTCGCGGCGGGTAGGGCGGACGTGATCATCGTCGGCCAGGGCCCGGGCAACGTGGGGACCGCCACCCCGCTGGGTTTCGGCGGTATCGAGCAGGCGATGGCGCTCAACGCGGCAGCGTCACTGGAGGGCGCGCCGATCGCCGTGCCGCGCATCAGCTTCGCCGACCCGCGCGACCGCCATCGCGGCATCAGCCACCACACCCTCACCGTGCTCAAGCGGCTGGTGCTGGCGGACGTCACGCTGCCGGTGCCGCACCTGGCGCCGGAGCAGACCAACACGCTGCTCGCTCAACTGCAGCGCGAGGAGATCACCCGCCACCACCTGCGCCCTGCGGACGGGCAACCGGGCATCGAGTTGTGCCTCCGCCTCAACATTTCGCTGCGTAGCATGGGCCGCGGCTTCGACGACGATCCCTGCTTCTTCCTCGCCGCCGCCGCCGCCGGACGGGTAGCTGCGGAAATATTGAGCAGCTAATTTTCGGAGTGCGGCGGCTCGACGCCACTTTCAGATTACGTAAGGCCACCACAATAGATATCACGTTATGTCTATCTCGATCGCCTTACGCCATATGAGTGCGGCGTCGAGCCGCCGCACTCCAAAAACAGGCTGCCGTTGATAAGTTGACCAGGAATGGGTAAGATGGATCAGTATGGAGCCGACCACCGATAATCAAGAGATCATCGTCCCCGCCGCTCCCACGCTCACCGAGCTGCCCGGCTATCAATGCTACGATTGCCAGGTGTGCGGCAAGTGCTGCCGCGGCATTTTCACCGTCGTGCTGCAGCCAGGTGAGGCCGAGCGCATCACCGAGCAAGGCTGGGGGGAGGAACTGCAGGGGACGGCGCCCTTCGTCAAGCACGGCAAAGGCTTCCGGCTAAACAATCGGGAAGACGGCACGTGCGTATTCTTCGATAAAGATAACCGCTGCCGTATTCACGCGAAATTCGGCCTGGAAGGCAAACCCATCGCCTGCCAGTTATACCCCTTCAAATTTATCCCCGCCGGAGAAAGCGTCTACACTGACCTGCGGTTCGACTGCCCCGCCGTGGCGGGAAATGTCGGGCGCCCGGTGACGGAGTATCGCGCGGAGTTGGAGGAGATGCTGCCAACATTGGTGAGCGGTGCCGAGGAGCCCGCGCCGTTTCACGATCGCCTGCGGCTGGAGTGGGGGCAGCTGGAACGCATCACCGCCGAACTCACCCGGCTGATGAGCCTGCGCGAGCTGGACCTGACCACGCGCGTGGCGGGCTGCATCCAGTTCAGCGCCATCCTGCGCCTCCTGCAACGCCATGCGCTGGACCCCTCGACGCTGGATCAGGTGCTGGAGACGATCTTCAACACGGTGGTGCTGGCGCTGGCGCAGGACCCGCTGGAGCGCATCCCGCCCTCCGCCGGCACACTCACCTCCTTCCGGCAACTGCTGGTGGTCTACGCGCGCGAGGATCGTCGAGGCGAAACGGTGCCGGTGGGCAAGCGGTACGGACAATTTTTCAGCATGATGGGCGGCCAGGGTCCGGTGCCCTCGCTGCGGCCGGATTTCCCCGAAGTGTCGTTCTCTGCGCTGGAAGAGCCCATCGGCTACCCCCCGGATGAAGTGGTGGAGCCGCTGGAGCGCTGCCTGCGCGTGCGGTTGGAAAGCATGGGATTCTTCGGCAGCGGTTTTGCCGGCTACAGTTACCTCGACGGCCTCAACGCGCTGCTGCTCACCTATCCCGCCGCCTTCTGGTTCGCGCGGCTTTATGCCGCCGGCAAAAATCTGCCAGCCCCGGATGCCGAGTGCGTAGCGAAAGGCGTCAGCATCGTCAACCACGTCCACGGCCTCGCGGCTGTCTTCAAATTCCCGCTGGAGCGCTACCACCTGCGCGCACTGGGCAACCCGGTCACCCTGCGCAAGCTGGCGGTGTGGTACGGACGGTAAAAACCGGTAAGCCGATATGCGAGATGGGAGGGCGAGGCTCCTGCCGAGCCGCGATCACGAGCCCACTCTCGCATCTAATGCTTGTCGAATCCTGTTCCCGAACATATGCGCAAACCGATCAACGCCTATTCGTGCGATCCGGGTCTCATCAAGCGCTAAATGAGAGAGTAGGCTCATAATCGCGGCTCGGTAGGAGCCTCGCCCTCCCAACTCACATACCGGCTCCTCCAGAGATTACCACCCGGCATCTACGGGATACAAATTCGTGAACTTGATGCTGCTCCGCGGTTCCGCCATCATCGCGGCCACCGTGTCGCGCCAGATCTGGTAATGCGCGGTCTCCTTGTGCTTGCCGGCATCTGCTTCGCTGCGGTACACCTCTACCAGCACGAACCGCGCCGGATCGTCCCGTTGCTGCAGCACATCGAACCGCGCCACTCCCGGCTCCAGCACGCTGTTCCGCGCGTTGGCCAGCGACGCCTCCCGGAACGCCTCGATCGATTCCGGCTTCACCTGCACGAAGACATGAACGATGAACATCGGCACACCTCAAAAATATGGTAGAGCTATTATCGCCCGCGCAGCCAGGCGAGGCAAGCGCCCACCAAACGCAACACCGGCGGCAAATGCCGCCGGTGAAGATGGTCGGGGCGAGAGGATTTGAACCTCCAACCTCCTGAACCCCATTCATGCACGAACACTCGTTCGCAATTTAGCCTCAAATGTGACCGCCTGATTCCCAAGCGGCGGCCTGATTCCGGCGGTCGTGCCTCCTTTCAAAAGATGTCATATCGTACCATGCACACCGGCTGGTGTCAGTAAAACCACCGCCAACCCAACAAGGCCAGCGAGAAGAAAAAAAACACCAGATGGAGTCTCGTAAAGAAGCTGGTGACGGGGTACACTGACGCTGTAACCCCATTCGCAGCCTGTCCCTTAATACCGCTATCTATGACGCAGCGTTGGCGATTGATGACGGCAAGAAGCGCAGCCATGCTTGGCGGTTGGTCATGGATTCCTGAAAAGCGATGCCCAGCTTATGCATTGCTAGCAAATGATATGCCTCAGCGAATGGGCTTCATCTCTTATTTCGAGAGATCCTTGCCATCCCCTTCTCTTCCAGCAGTGCGATGTAGCCACTTTCTTTGCCAGCAAGGGGCCATAAGCCAATAGCACCGGCGGGATGGTGCTGGCGTGACAGCTTGAACCGCTGGACAGCAATCCTTGGATCATCACCCATATATGCTGACAGCAAAATTGCGAATTGCAGTTAACTACCTGTTGGCAAGGAAACGGCAGGAATGATAATGATCGCTGTTGAAAAATTGATGGGGTGTGTCATGCGTCGGATAGAGATCACCGTCAAGCCGCCAACGTGGGTGGATGTTGTGCCCACCGTCAGCGAATGGGCTGGAATAGCCAGGGTGCGCGTCATCAGCGCCAGGCGGGAAGGGCAAGAGGCTATCTTTACTATTGAAGGACAATCATCAGATATTGAGTGCTTCAAACGGATAGTCCGGCTAAACACGAAAAATTGGTAGAAGTTTGATAAATGGTAAGTAATATACCGACAGTGCAATAAGTGCAACCCCTGATCGGGACTGATTGCAAAATCGGTAGCTATGTGATGTTATCGCTTGGACTTCATCAATGGAAGGAGGTTGCAGGATGGGAGACAACACCATATTCACGAATGACGAATTAAATGAAGTACTCATGGCTAAGCTAGACACAATCCAGGCCGAATTTGAGAGGATGGGTGCCGACAGCTTGTTAAACTCAACCCCAGAAAATATTGCTGATTATCTATACCATGAGTATCGAGTAGAGCCTGTATCTCTTGTTGAAAGTGATATTGCGATTGATTATGAAGAGAGAGAATTTACAATACAAAGTCCTATAGCTCGAATAAAAGGTTCATATCAAGCGCGTGGAACTGTGGTTGTGGTTATTATCCCATTTAAAGGCGACCCGCTCCTTCTACGGCATAAACCAAGTGAGTTGGAGCCGTCATTGCCTGTCGGGAGAATCCATTATACGAATAAGAATGAAGAGGGGATAATTCTCGCCGAGTTCCGCATCGTTCATTCCGATGACGGCAAAGCAATCAAAAACGATATAGATCAGAACCTTGAACGGATTAGAAGATATATCATGCGAGCTAATCGACAGGCTGAAGGCTTTAATCAGAGTTTGCCTGTATATATCGATCAATTGGTAGGAAAGCGATATGATCGCCTTGCAAAGCACAGGGATATAGTAGAATCACTAGGCTATAGGATATGGCGATCTCCAGATCCGGTGCAATTTGTCCCTGTGGAGCGTAAGTCCATTTCCATTGCAAAGCTGCCAGATAGACCGCATGAGCCAGATCCGGCAATTAACATGCAGCTTTATGAGAGCATCTTACAGGATGTATTCAGCATGGCCGTTATGATGGAGCGTAGCCCGACAGTTTTTCGGCATATGGAAGAAGAGGACTTGAGGAATATCCTGATCTGCATGTTGAATACAAACTACCGTGGCGAAGTAGCCGGCGAGGTGTTCAATTACACTGGTAAGTCTGACATTCTGATTCGTAAAGACGACAAGAGTGTTTTTATTGCGGAGTGCTTGATATGGAGAGGTCAGCAATATTTATCCGGTAAGATTGACCAGTTGTTGGGCTATCTCACGTGGAGAGATACCAAGTGTCAATAGCCGCCCCATCTAAGCCACCCTTAGCCGGTGCCCTAAGCCACTGAGTGTCGGCGAACCTAAGCCAGTCATGTGCGGCCAACCTAAGCCACCCTTAGCCGGCGGACCTAAGCCA